>Ga0105104_10001106_pt1 | contig 20500 bp, 7 predicted proteins | sample PPLLaktember2015_3_FD_87034 | JGI IMG/M metagenome (GOLD analysis project Ga0105104, IMG submission 87034) | Freshwater sediment microbial communities from Prairie Pothole Lake near Jamestown, North Dakota, USA - PPLs Lake P7 Core (6) Depth... | ecosystem: Environmental > Aquatic > Freshwater >... | reverse complement strand
TCAACGTCTCGTGCCCGCCAACGCCATTTGTGAAATAGTTGGTCTGCATCCTGGTAGTGTCTTTACCCAGAATTTCGATATCGATCTCGTCCCAGGGCTGCCCATCTGAGGCGCCGGTGTAGGTGAAGAGCGAGCTGACGATGCCGCTGGCTTTGGCGGCTTTGAAGCGCGCTTCATAAAGCCCGTAGCCGGTAAGGATGTTTCGGCGATATTCGCCGGAGGCATAGGGCCGGTTGGAGCAGCCGGAGGGACAAGTCTGGTTGTCGAGGGTGATCGTCATAATCCCGGCTGAGAAGTTGATATGGTCGGCTCGCCAGCCAACGTTGAATGGATCGCCGTTAGTCCAGCCATCGGCCTTCGTCCATAGACTGGTGTTGTAGCTGTCCAGGTTATCCAGGAAACCGCCCGATGGCGTATTGGTGTGGGTGGGCGTGCGAGTTGGCGTATTGGTTGGCCCAATAGGCGTCCGGGAGGGGGTGCGCGTCGGGGTGTTGGTTGGCGGGGGCGTGCTCGCCCCATCGCTTAAGGAGGCATCGTCGATGTAGAGGCTGTCGGTGCCGGAGTTGGTCTCGACGTAGAAGTTCGCGCTTGAGAGCGTCCCGCTCCAGGACACGGTTGCCGTGCCCGACAGCAGCGTCCAACTCGACGAGTTCACGGCCGTGGCCGGGGCCAGGGTCAGGTACGACGTTGTCCCGCCGGCGGTCAGTTGCAGCGTCACTTTGGCGCTGGGCGTTCCACTCTGCGACCTAACCCAGACGTTGGTGGTATAGGTCCGGCCATTGGTCAACACGGAAGTTACCACTTGCCTGGGACCGTTCCACGCCGCCGTGCGGCCGGTGTGCAGCAGTGACTGGCTGCCGCCGTGAACTACACTGGTGTTAGAGGCGAGCGTGCCGGCGCCAAGGACAGACCAGCCGGTTGTGCCGGACTCGATATTGCCGTTCGTCAACAGGTTGGCGCTCGGCGTGGGCGTCGGCCCCTGCGTCGAGGTGCGGGCAGGGGCATTGGTTGGGGGCATGCCGGTGGGCGTACGGGTGGGGGTGTTCGTCAGCCCGATGGGAGTATTGGTACGGGTCGCGGTTGGAACCGGTGTGCCCCCCGTACCGGCGGCTTCAAAGTGGCTCCAGGAGAAGTTACCCTGGTAGCGGACGTACCAGAACCCATTGATGGGCGGCGGATATTCGCTGTAGCCTGCCCAGCGGTTGGTGAAATCAACGCCATTGACGGTCAGGCTGGCTAGGTTCCACGAATTGATAAACCCGCCCAGGCTGCTGGCTTGCCAGCAGAACGTGCCCGCACCGTTGAAAGAGAACGGCGCGCTAATGGTGGACGTGACCGGGCTGCAGGCCAAGCTCTGAGCTCGGGCCGGCGACCCGCTCAGGCTCGCCGCCGCTGTAAATATCAGCATCACAATCAGCGCGGTACGAAGAGTCATTGGCTTTTTTGACATGTTAGCTCCTTTTGATTTTAATCGTGGTCATGTCCATTCAGGGTATGGCATTGGGCGCGGCGACCGAGTGACCCCGCGCCCAATGCTGTTTTGGCGCTTGCTGGATCGTGCCTGGCAGGCTCACTGGCCGGACACGGTGATCCCGTTGATCTTGGGGTTCTGAGTTCCGGAGATGAACTGGATCACGATCTGCCCGCTGCCATTGGCAGTTGTGGTGAAGGAACGGGCGATGGCGCGGTCCACACCTCCCGCCGCCACGAAGATGTCGAAGCTGCTCAAGGCGCTCGTGCCGTTGATGTTCACGTTGAAGAGCCGCTGCCCCGCGCCGGTCACGTAGGTCTCGGCGAAGTACAGCGTCACCGTGTAGGTCCTCCCGGACGTCAAGTTGGGGATGGTGTAGGTCATGGCGCCGTAGCGCTCGGTGCTGAAGATCGCAGCGGGCACCGAGCCGACCTGTGACGTGTCGATGGTGCGGGTGTTGGTGTAGGTGCTGCCGCCGCTGAAGTACTGGTCGGCCAGGAAGCCGCCCGTCGCGGACCCACCCGCGTTGATCGAGATGCTATTGGGGGACACTGTTGGTGTCGCCGTTGGCGTCCGCGTCGCTGTTGGCGTCGGCGTCGGGCCGCCTGCAGCCACGGTGATGCCTGAGATCTTGGGGTTCTCGACGACAGAGATGAACTGGATCACCACCTGTCCACTGCTGTTGGCGGTGGTGTTGAAGGTCCGGGCGATGGCGCGGTTGGCACCGCCGGCCGCCACGAAGATGTCGAAGTTACTCAAGACGCTCGTGCCATTGATGGAGACATTGAACGTCCGCTGCCCCGCTGCCGTCCAGTAGTTCTCGGCGAAGTAGAGTGTGACGGTCTGGGCACCGCTGCGGTTGGGGAGGGTGTAGGTCATCGCCCCGTAGCGCTCAGTGTTGAAGATCGCGGCGGGCGGCGGGTTGGAGGGGATCTGGCTCATGTCGATGGTGGCGGTGTTGGTATAGGTGCTGCCGCCGCTGAAGTACTGGTCGGCTGTGAAGCCGCCCGTCCCGGACCCGCCCGCGTTGATTGACACGGTGCCGTTGGGCGGAGACGTGACGGTAGGCGTGGGCGACGAGATGGGCGGGGCGTTGTTGAGCTCATTCAGGACGGAGTTATAGGCGGGCTTCTTGTTTCCACTGCAGTCGAAGAGCATCGGGTTCTCGCCGGAGCGCCAGGAGTCGCAGTCGCGTACACCCCAGACCGTGATCCCGGTGCAGCGCGCGACGTTGAGGCAGGCTCTCACAACGTTGGCGTATTGATTGGCTCCCGCCTGCGCGATGTCCAGCTCGGTGATCTGCACGTCCACGCCGAGGGCGGCGAAGTTCGACAGCGTCGTCGGGAAGCTGGAGGGCATGCCGCCGCTGCCGAAATGCGCCTGGAAGCCCACGCAGTCGATCGGGACCCCCCGGTTCTTGAAGTCCTGGACCATCCGGTAGACGCCCTGGGTCTTAGCCGCGTTCCAGTCCTCGATGTTGTAGTCGTTGTAGCAAAGCTTGGCGGCCGGGTCGGCGGCGCGCGCTGTCCGGAAGGCGACCTCGATCCAGTCGTTGCCGGTGCGCTGCAGGTTGGAGTCGCGCCGTCCGCCGCTGCTGCCGTCGGCGAATGCCTCGTTCACCACGTCCCAGGCGTAGATCCTGCCCTTGTAGTGAGCCATCACGCCGTTGATGTGATTGATCATGGCATTGCGCAGCGCCGTGCCGCTCATGTTCTGCATCCATTGGGGCTGCTGGGAATGCCAGGCGAGGGTGTGCCCGCGGACCTGCTTGCCGTTCTGGACCGCCCAGTTGAAGATGCGGTCGGCGTTGGTGAAGTTGAACTGGTTCTGGTTCGGCTCGGTGGCGTCCATCTTCATCTCGTTCTCAGCCGTGATCATGTTGAACTCGCGGTTGGCGATGGTGGTGTAGACTGTATCTCCCAGCTTGCTGGAGGTGATGGCCGCGCCGAAGTACCTGCCCGACTGGGCGGCGGCAGCGCCGAGAGTGGTGGCGGCTGCGCTGGCTGTCAGGTTGAGCGAACTTAAAAACAGGGTAGAGAGGACAATAACGATGAACAGCTTTAGGAGGGTGGTGTTCCTTGCACTTTTCATGTTCGTTTTCCTTTCGTTGTACGGCTTGGAAAATACGGGTTGGTTTTTTGTCGGTACGTGCTCAAATCATGTTCGTTTTCCTTTCACTGCATGGTTTAGAGAATGCGGGTTGGATTTTCCTCCGCATTTGCCAGGAAAAAGATACTTGACAGTAGTGTCCTGCCACTGCAAACTGTAGCGGCGCGAACGGCGGTTGGGAAGACCTGCCGTTCGCGCGAAGGACTATCGATCTCTCTTTCAGGGGTCCGGCCTGTTCGGCTTCATTGTCCGCCGTCGACCCCGGCGATGAAGTTCCATACCTGCTGCGGAACCCAGCTCGTGCTCTGCCCGCGATCCACCGGGTTCGGGGTATGGTCGCCATCGAATGCGCACCATGTCACCGGACGACCGGCGGAGCAGCCCTGATAGGTAGTGCAAATGTGCGTCCCGCTTCCTGCCGCAGGCTCGGGAGGGTTCTGCGCCGTGCAACTGTTGTTCGTGACAAAGCGGTTGCGCAGAGTCCGCCCCTGCGAGATGTTGAGAACGCTGTCGCTGATGCCATGCGCCGCGAAGTAGGCAATGGGTGCGGTCCCGCCGCTGCAGCCGCTAAGCTGCGCTCCGGCGTAGAGAGCGACGCCCCGGAACACATTGGCCCTGGCGCAGGCGACAGCGTACGACATACCTGCACCGTAGCTGAATCCGGTCGACCAGATCCGGTTCTGGTCGATGCAGAGCTCGTTCCCGACCTGAGCAAGGATGGCGTCAGTGAGGATCAGGTCCCGGTTGTTGGTGTTGGCCCATCCGGCATCCAGCCCCTGCGGCGCCACGAAGATGGTGCTGTTGTTAGAGAGGGGTAATAAGCCGTAGTAGTTGCCGCTCGCCACGTTCTGCGCGCTGCCGTTGAGCCAGTGATAGGCGACGATCAAACGGTAGGGGCGTGTGTTGCTGTAGTTGTCAGGCGCGCGCAGGATGTACGACCGGTTGACGCCGCCGCTTTGGATGGTGATCGTGCCGTTCTGCAGTGTACGGGTCTTGCCGCACCCGGCGCTGGGTCTCACATCCCCACTGCTGTTGAACGTGGCCGTGACCGTCTGGTTCGTGTTCATAGTGACGGTACACGTGCCGGTGCCGGAGCAGGCGCCGCTCCAGCCGCCGAACGTCGAGTTGGTGCCCGCCTGCGCGGTGAGCGTCACGGAGGTGCCGCTCAAGTAAGTCGCACTGCAAGCGGTGCCACAGTTGATGCCCGCCGGAGAGGAAGTGACCGTTCCGGTGCCCATGCCGCCCTTGGCGACCGTCAAATTGAAGGACCCCAGGGTACTGTTGAAGGTAGCGGTCACCGTCTGTGACTGCGTCATCGACACCGTGCAGGTGGCTGCGGTGCCGCTGCAGGCTCCGCCCCAGCCGCCGAAGGTGGTGTTGGGCAGCAGAGTGTAGCTGAGCGTCACCGAGGTGCCGCTGGCGTAATTCGCGCTACAGGTGCTGCCGCAGTTGATACCCGCGGGAGAAGAGGTGACGGTCCCGCTTCCACTACCCGAGCCATTCTTCGTGACAGTCAGGGTGTTTCCCCCCTCGCCGTTGACCACAGTGAGGCCGTTGATCTTGGGGTTTTGGGTGACCGCCGTGAACTGGATCACCACCTGGCCGCTGGCGTTGGCCGTGGTGTTGAACGTCCGGGCGATGGCGCGGTCAGCGCCGCCCGCGGCGGCGAAGATGTCGAAATTGCTCAAGACCGTTGAGCCGTTGATCGACACGTTGAAAACGCGCTGCCCTGCCGCCGTCACGTAGGTCTCGGCAAAGTACAGCGTCACCACCTGGTTGCCTGAGCGATTGGGAATGGTGTAGGTCATGGCCCCGTAGCGCTCGGTGCTGAAGATCGCAGCGGGCACCGAGCCGACCTGTGACGTGTCGATGGTGCGGGTGTTGGTGTAGGTGCTGCCGCCGCTGAAGTACTGATCAGCCGTGAAGCTGCCAGTCGCCGCACCGCCCGAGTTGATCGAGACGCTGCCGCCGGGAGGGATCGTTGGTGTTGGGGTCGGAGTGATGGCGCCAGCCACAGTGATGCCGTTGATCTTGGGGTTCTGGGTGACCGCTGTGAACTGGATCACCACCTGGCCGCTGGCGTTGGCCGTGGTGTTGAAGGTTTGGGCGATGGCGCGGTTGGCGCCGCCGGCACTGGCATAGATATCGAAATTGCTCAAGACCGTCGAGCCGTTGATGGTCACGTTGAAGAGCCGCTGCCCGGCGCCAGAGAGGTAAGTCTCGGCAAAGTAGAGTGTGACCGTCTGGGCACCGCTGCGGTTGGGGATGGTGTAGGTCATGGCCCCGTAGCGCTCGGTGTTGAAGATCGCTACCGGCGGCGGGTTGGAAGGGATCTGGCTCATGTCGATGGTGGCGGTATTGGTGTAGGTGGTACCGCCGCTGAAATACTGGTCGGCCGTGAAGCTGCCGGTCGCCGCGCCGCCCGCGTTGATCGAGACGGTGGTTTGGGTTTGTGCCTGGGCTGCCGTGGGCAGGATGAGTGCGACCATCCAGAACAGGATGACCAACTTCAACAAGGATGGAAACGAAACTTTTCTCATGAAAGGCTCCTCTTTGGTTGATAGGTTCAGTCGTTTTGTTGCATCACATCCGTGTCTCGCAGCGAAGCTACCGACGATGGGTTTACCTTAAACTGCGAAACACTCGTTGCGCTGCTGTTCACCTCAAGAAGGCTCCGATGTCTTCATAGTCTCCTCCCTCCAGGATATGTAGAGTACCGTCCAGCCTGATGCGCCGAGGTGCGTGGTCCCTGGGCACCTGTTGCTCTGGCGACACCAGGCTGAAAAGCCTCATTTGCGAGGTTTACGTCCGCGCACGGCCGAACCTTCGTGCGCGGACGTGATAAGAGACCGGCCGGGCTGCCAGTCCCCGGACCGGTTATTTCAACAACCTGCTAGCGCTGCAGTGTGAGCAGGCCCGGCCGGTAGGGGATGAGGCCGTAGTCACTGGGGTTCTGATTCTTGTCGAAGCCCTGGTAGAGCAGCTGCAGATTGCACGGGTCGACTGTCTTGGTCTGGTCGGGATTGGTGCGAACCAGATCCCCGTGGCTGATATCGTTGCTCCAGTTGCTGCCGCCGTTGTAGGTCACGTTGTTCCGGCCGGCGAAGGGACTGGCTTCGGTTGTAGCCAACGGCGTCCACGAACCACCAAGGCTGGTCGCGGTGAATGAGCGGAAGTATCTCCCGCCGCTCCCGATTGCCTCGACGATCATGAGGTACTGGTTTTGTCCCTGGACCTTGTAGACCTCCACCGCCTCAAACAGGTTGTTCGTGCTGTCGGTCATGATCGTTGTGTATGTGCTGCCGAAGCTGCCCGGGAAGTTGGCGATCGGCATGCTGGACCGATAGATGCGTCCATTGTCCCCGGCAAAGAACAGATAGCAGTTCGAGTCGTCACAGATCAACGTTTGGTCGATCGGCCCCGTGTTGGAGCCAGAGATGCTGGCGGTGGAGAGAGTGTTCACGCCTGACCATCCGTTCGGGTTGGTGGGGTTGGTCGAGGTCTTGTAACTGAAGGCGGTCGGGCCCCACTGGTAGGCGAGCACCCAGATGTTCTTCGGGGCGAAGTAGAGAAGCGTCGGCGCAACCGTCCCTTGAGACATCGCGGTCTGGGTGGCTGAGCCCATCTGAGGCCAATCGCTGAAGAGGCTGAAAGCCATCGAACCCCACGTCGATCCGAAGTCGTGCGTGGTCCCGTAGACGAGGTGCTGACCATTGTAGACAACGTTGGTGAAGTCCTTGAGTGAGACCCATCCCGATCTCGGCTGTGCGAGCGGGCCGGACGATGTCCACCGGAACGTCGAAGGAAGAGTGCACGATGTGCCGTTGAAGGTGGCGATCACGGTCTGATTGGTGCTCATATTGACCACACAACTCCCGGTGCCGGAGCAGGCGCCGCTCCAGCCGCCGAAGGTCGAGCCACTGGCTGCCTGTGCGGTGAGCGTCACCGAGCTGTTGGCAGGGAAGGTAGCACTGCAGTTCGAGGTGCAGTTGATGCCAGCAGGCGAGGAGGTGACCGTCCCGCTGCCGGAGCCGGCCTTGTTGTAGGTCAGAGTGAAGGTGCTCGCACTCCCGCCAGCCACGGTGATGCCTGAGATCTTGGGGTTCTCGACGACCGCCGTGAACTGGATCACCACCTGGCCGCTGGCGTTGGCCGTGGTGTTGAACGTGCGGGCGATGGCGCGGTTCGCACCGCCCGCCGTCGCGAAGATATCAAAGTTACTCAAGACGCTCGTGCCATTGATCGACACGTTGAATGTCCGCTGCCCGGCCGCCGTCCAATAGGTCTCGGCGAAGTAAAGCGTCACGGTCTGAGCGCCCGAACGGTTGGGGATGGTGTAGGTCATCGCCCCGTAACGCTCGGTGTTGAAGATCGCGGCGGGCGGCGGGTTGGTCGGGATCTGGCTCATGTCGATGGTCGCAGTGTTAGTATAGGTGTTGCCCCCGGAGAAGTAGGCGTCGGCGCTGAAACTGCCGGTCGCCGGCCCGCCCGCATTGATCGAGACGCCGCCGCTGGTGGGTGTACCTGTAGGAGTCGGTGTGCTCGTGGGGCCTGCATTATCGCTGAACGAGGCGTCGTCGATATAGAAGCTGTCGGTGCCGGCAGTGGTCTCGACGTAGAAGGTGGCGCTGGACAACGTGCCGCTCCACGATACGGTCGCCGTGCCGGAGAGTAACGTCCAACCGGAGGAGTTCACGGCACCCTGGGCAAGGGCAAGATAGCTGGTCGTTCCGTTGGCGGTCAGTGCCAGCGTGACTTTGCCCGTGGGGCTGCCACTCTGCGTCCTCATCCAGACGCTGGTGGTGTACGTCCTGCCATTGGTCAACTTGGAGGTGACATTTTGGCTGATGCCGTTCCACGACGCTGTACGACCGGTGATGAGCAGCGACTGCGCGCCGCCGTGCACCACACTGGTGTTAGCAGCCAGCGTGCCGGCGCCGAAGACGCCCCAGCCGCTGGTGCCTGACTCGATGTTGCCGTTGGTCAATAAATTCGCGCTCTGGGCGAGGACCAGCGGCAGGTTGGGCTGCAATAGGCTTAGACTCAACAGAGCAACCAGGACGATCAACAAGAAAGGCTGGCGGGAGAGATTTTTTTTCTTAGACATGAGTTTGCTCCTTTTGTGTTTGTTTGAAAATGTTTTTAGGCTTGTCATTTCCTCGTTCAGCGACAGGGGCGGGCCGGCGGCAAGCATACGCCGGCCCACTCCGACCGGTTCTACGGCGTTGTCATCGTGAACGAGTCCACGGTGACTGAGCCGCCCAACGACTGGGTGGCGTAATTGAAGATGGCATACCGGTACCCCATGAAGAACTGCCAGGCGTTCCCCATGGTGAAGGTTCCCAGCTGCGTGAAGTTCGTGCCGTCCGTGCTGTAGTAGAAGCGCCCCTGTCTGCCCGTGCCCGGGCGGATGTCCGCTGCGATGCGCAGCCAGATCCTGCCGCCCGAGACGTTGGCGCTCGCCACCTCGGTGCCGGTACCGGTGGTGTTCCAGTTGCTGTCCATGGTGAGTCCGTTCGTAAACACCACCCGGTTCTGGCCGTTATCGCGCTTGATCCCGATCCAGGCCGACGAGTCGCGCAATAGAGCCAGCCCGGCCCGATCACCATCCCGCATATTCCCGTAATTGAGCACGATGGTCGCGGTGGACGTCGGTCCCAGGATACGGTGGCTCAGCGTATTGCGCGCGTTGTACAGGTCGTTTGTCACCGTCGCGGTCTGCAGAGTCAGCCTGTTGTTGACCGAGAACCTGGTGGTATCCGGGTTGTGGTTCCACTCCCACTCGGGACCAAGCGCCGTGCCGCTGAAGGTGTCGGTGCCGGTCGGCGACTTCAACGGGGTATAAGGCAGATTGGGGAAGGGATAGGTGGCGCCCCACCTGCCGTTCACGAGTTGCAGCGACGGCCACCCGTCCGCACTCCAGGTGATTGGCGCCAGCACCGGTACCCGGCCGCCAGGGTACGAGTCCACGAAGGCCATGTAGTACCAATCGCCGTTCTGGGTCTGCACCAGCCCGCCCTGGTGAGGGACACCACCCCCGGAGATGGGACCCGGCAGATCGAGCAGGAGCTGGCGTATCTCATAGGGTCCCCAAGGACTGCTCGACTTCAGGATATATTGGCCATTCGCAGGCCGCGTGAGAAAGATGTAGTAGCTTCCATTCCTTTTGTAGAAGCGTGAGCCCTCGAGGGTCCCGATGCTCGCAGGTGTGCTGTACACCTGCTGTGCGCGGACCTGGCTGAACCCGTCCGCGGAGAGCTGCGCCACGCTGATTTGGGTGTTGCCATAGGCGACGTACATCGTGTCGTTATCGTCGATCAGCAGCCCCGCGTCGTAGTAGCAGTTGTTGATCTGCGAGCGCTTCTGCCAGGTCCCGCTCACCGAGCTGGCGGTGTAAACGTAGGTGCGGTTGAACTCGATGCAGCCGATCCAATAGAAGGTACTGTTACTATTCCGGTAGCCGAGGGTGGAGGCCCAGATTCCCTTCACGTAGGCGCGCCCGCCGCTTAGATTGTAGGCGTTGGATCCGAAGTCCAGGGTTGGCACCGAGTGACCCACGAACTCCCAATTGACCAGGTCATACGAGCGAAGAATAGGCGCCCCCGGCGAATAGTGCATCGTCGAGGCCGAGTAGTAGTAGACGTTGCCCACCCGGATGATGTCGATATCCGCGAGATCCTCCCAGAGCACCGGATTGTTGAAGGTAGTCGGGTTGGAGCCGTTGAAGGTGGCAGTGACTGTCTTGTTTGTGTCCATAGTAATGGTGCAACTCCCGGTGCCGGAGCAGGCGCCGCTCCAGCCGGCGAAGGTCGAGCCGCTGGCTGGCTGTGCAGTGAGGGTCACCGAGGTGCCGACCGGGAAGCTGGCGCTGCAGTTCGAGGTGCAGTTGATGCCTGCTGGCAAGGAGGTGGCCGTCCCGTTGCCGGTGCCGGTTTTGTTGTAGGTCAGGATGTTCCCTGGCTGCGGGACGAAGGGCGAGAGGTACGAACCGGCGATAACTGCCTGGGAGATGCCGGGACCTTGCCAGGCAACGGCGACGTTGTCTCCGCCCGTGCCTTCCTTCTGCAGGACCTCGATGTAATACTTCTGCCCGGCGGTCAGGTTGATCGACGCCGATTGCTGGGTGGTGAACTTGGTCCACTCACGCGAGTTGGTCCAGCCGTTGACGTAAGCGATGCGTGCCGCATTGGCCGGATTGTCGCTGGTGCTCAGCCACAGCTCGCCAGAGTCATCGCTTGCCAGCCAGAAGGTGTAAGCACCCGAGGCCGGCGGATGGATGTAGCCGCGGATGCGCGAGCCGTAGTTGTCGGCGGCATTGGTGGGACCATCGAGAGAGGTCATCTGTCCGTTGCCGGTGGGGTTGTTGGGATAATTGGCATTCGATGTGAGGCTGGTGACCGTCGTGCCGGCGATGTTGTTCCAATACTCCCGCAGGATCGTGCCGGTGCCGCCCCCCTGCGGTGTGAAGCTGGCGATCACGTTGCGCGCCGCACTCATCGAGAGCGTGCAGGTGGAGGCGCTGCCGGAGCAGTCGCCACTCCAGCCACCGAAGGTCGAGCCGGTATTTGCCTGTGCGGTGAGGGTCACACTGGTTGTGTTGGGATAGCTGGCACTGCAGGTCGAGCCGCAGTCGATGCCTGCGGGCGAGGAGGTAACCGTCCCGCTGCCGGACTTGCTCACCGTCAGGGTGTTGTTGCCGCCACCCCCACTGGTCACAGTGATACCGTTGATCTTGGGGTTCTCGGTGACCGCCGTGAATTGGATGATCACCTGGCCGCTGGCGTTGGCGGTGGTGTTGAACGTCCGGGCGATAGCGCGGTTCGCACCACCTGCCGCGGCGAAGATGTCGAAGTTGCTCAAGACCGTCGTACCGTCGATCGATACGTTGAAGACGCGCTGCCCGGCTGCGGTCACGTAGGTCTCGGCGAAGTAGAGCGTCACCACCTGGTTGCCTGAGCGATTGGGGAGGGTATAGGTCATGGCCCCATAGCGCTCGGTGTTGAAGATGGCTGTCGGCGGCGGATTGGAGGGGATCTGGCTCATGTCGATGGTGGCGGTATTGGTGTAGGTGCTGCCGCCGGAGAAGTAGGCATCGGCGATGAAGTTGCCGGTCTCCCCACCGCCCGCGTTGATCGAGATGGTGTCTCCCTGCTGCGGCACGAACGGCGAGAGATAGGAGCCGGCGATGACGCTCTGCGAGATGCCAGGTCCCTGCCAGGCGACAGCAACGTTGTCTCCGCCCGTGCCCTCTTTCTGCAAGACCTCGATGTAATACTTCTGCCCAGCCGTCAGGGTGATGGACGCCGACTGCTGGGTGGTGTACTTGGTCCACTCCCGCGAGTTGGTCCAGCCGTTGACGTAGGCGATGCGGGCGGCATTGGCAGGATTGTCGCCGGTGCTCAGCCACAGCTCGCCGGAGTCGTCGCTGGCCAGCCAGAAGGTATAGGCACCCGAAGCGGGCGGGTGGAGGTAGCCGCGGATGCGCGAGCCGTAGTTGTCGGCGGCATTGGTGGGACCTTCGAGGGAAGTGAGCTGCCCGCTGCCGGTGGGGCTGTTGGGGTAATTGGCGTTCGACGTCAGGTTGGTGACGGCGGTGCCGGTGATGTTATTCCAGTACTCCCGCAGGATCGTCCCGCTGCCCTGGGCTTGTGCCTGGGACGCTGTCGGCAGGATGAGTGCGACCACACACAACAGGGTCACCAGCATAAACAATGGTGGACACGAACGTTTTCTCATGCAGGCTCCTCTCTTGTCAAAAAGACAGAAACACAACTGAACATCGCAAGGGGCATCAAGCATCCACTGCCGCTGCGAGTGAAAGTCCGGGCGGTACCCGTTTAGCGCTGCCTGGTGCTAGACCTCTCCCTCTCTCACGTAACGCTTGCAGAGAGGCAAGGAGAGGCCTTGATCCGTTCATTGCCGGATTGATTACTGGAATGAGGCGTCATCGATGTAGAAGCTGTCGGTTCCGGTGGTGGTCTCAACGTAGAAGACGGCGTTGGACAACGTTCCACTCCAGGAGACGGTTGCCGTGCCTGAGAGCAGTGTCCAGCCGGAGGCGTTCACCGTCATTGCCGGCGCCAGGGTGATGTAGGAGGTCGTCCCATTGGCGGTGACCGCTAATGTCACCTTGGCACTGGGCGTACCGCTCTGGGAGCGGATCCAGACATTGGTAGTGTAGGTTCTACCATTGGTCAACTTGGCGGTCACATTCTGGCTGATGCCGTTCCAGGAAGCGGTGCGACCGGTGAGCAGCAGCGACTGTGCGCCGCCATACATCACACTGGTGTTGGCAGCCAGTGTCCCGCTGCCGAAGACTCCCCAGCCGGATGTGCCCGCTTCGGCGTTACCATTGGTCAACAGCTGGCCGCTGGGTGGAGGCGTCTGCGTCGGAGTGGGGGTGGGGGTGCCGCCACCCACATTGAACAGGCCCTGGACTTCGGCCGCGCTGAGGGCGCGGTTGTAAATCCGGAAGTCATCCACCTGCCCATCCAGGTAGGCATCGCCAGAATACTGCGAGCGCCCGATCCAGTTGTTGGTCGTGCTGCCCAGGCTGGCCGGACTGAGACTCATGCCCGTGTTCTGCCCCACCTGCACGCCATCGACGTACAGCCTGCCCGTGCCGCCGCTCTTTGTCACTGCCACGTGATGCCACATACCTGTTGAGAGAGCCGAGGTGCCATTGATTTGTTGCTCTCCCCCTGCTCCGCTGGTAGTGATGGCAAAGCGGATGGTCGAGCCATTGTTGGGGGTCAGGAACATGTTCGTCGTGATGTTGCTCCCAAAGTCGAAAAGCCGCCGCCAGCTGCCGGTGCTGTCCAGCCGGACCCAGGTGGCGATGGAGAAGTCGTTCAGCCCGTTGACAATGCCGGCCGGCAGGCTGACGTGCTGCGAGCCGCCGTTGAGATCGACGGCGTTGTTGAGTCTGCCGCCGACCCAGGTGGGACCGTTGACCAGGCTGGCGTTCCGTCCGCTGCCGGAGGAGTCGGCGGCGGTGGTGCCGCTCGTCTCATCGAAGCGGTACCAGGCGATCGGGTTCGTCTGTTGTGGCGGCGGCGTGTTCGTCGGCGACGGCGTGGGGGTGGGACCGCCACCATTGAACTTCCACCAGTTGAAATTGAATAGGGAACCGCTTCCACCGGTGAACCTCAAGTACAAGTCGTGTATCCCTGTTGCCCCGCTGACGGCGCAGGAACGGGTCGTCCACGTCTGCCAGCCGCCAGTGCCCTGAACACTGCAGGTTCCGACCAGCGTGCCGGTAACGCTGTCCAGGCGCAGCTCGATGTTGCCGCCATTTGTTGCTGAAGCCACCCTGGCATCAAAGGAGGTCGCGCCGGAGCCAAAATTAACTCCCTTGACCTTGATGTAGTCCCCGTTGTCGATAAACCCTACATTCCTGCCGCCTTCGCTGGAAGCCTCCGTTTCGACCCCGGACCCCCAGGCCATCATCTCGGCCTCGTTCTGGACATAAGGATTGAGAGTACCGATCTGGGGTGCTCCACCTGTCGTCATGTTGATCGTCGGGATGGTGCCGTCGGCATTGTAGGTGAACCTCTCCACGGCTACCGAACGGGTAAAGCCGCCGCCGCCGGGCAACGCGCCATTGTGATAGAAGAAGTACGAATTACCGGCGAAGTCGACGATGCCGGCGTGGTTCGTGAAGCTGCTGCCCTGCGTCGGCATGATGACCCCGCGGTACGTCCAGGGGCCGGTGGCGCTGGGGCTAGTAGAGTAGGCGATGTGCTCGGGGATCGGGCCGCCCGCGAACATCATGTAATAGAGGTTGTTGCGCTTGAAGAACCAGGGACCCTCCTCGTACGAGGTCGGCCGGTCGGTGTTGCTCCGCACGCCGAAGCCCTGAGTCGTCAGCGTGACTCGCTGCGGCGTCCCCGAGTACGAGATCATATCCGTATTGAGCCGCACGTACCACAGGTTGGGATTGCCGTAGTACAGGTATGCCTGCCCGTTGTCGTCGATGAAAACCGTGGGATCGATCTCGGCGTTCGAGATCAGCGGCCTTCCGAGCGGATCGGTGAACGGACCGGTCGGGCTGTCGGAGACGGCGACGCCGATGTGCTGTCCGCCGTTCGAGGACCGGACGGGCACGTACCAGTAGAACTTGCCATTCCGATGGATGGCCTGGCCGGCCCACGCATCCTGGCTCGCCCAGCTGAACGTGCTCAGGGATAATGGTGAACCGTGATCCGTCCAGTTCACCATGTCCGCGGAGGACCACACCCGCCACTCTCTCATCGTGAACCACGTAGAGCCGTCTTCGTCATGGCCGGTATAGAGGTATACCCGGCCGTTGTAGACCAGTGGAGCCGGGTCGGCAGTATAAATGTGCTGGACGATCGGATTATCTGCACGGGACGCAGATGGAAACATGGCTACCACAGAAAGTGTGATGGCCATACAAAGCAGGATTTTGAAGCCGGTTCTAAGTTTCATAATTAGCTCCTTTTGATTACAGACTTTTTACCGGAAGGAGGCGTCGTCGATGTAGAAGCTGTCGGTGCCGGAGGTGGTCTCGACATAGAAGGTGGCACTCGAAAGCGTTCCCGTCCACGAGACGGTTGCCGTGCCCGAGAGCAACGTCCAACCCGAAGAGTTGACCGCGCCCTGAGCAAGGGTGATATAAGAGGTTGTACCGTTGGCGGTCACGGCTAGCGTCACTTTGCCGGTCGGGCTTCCATTCTGCGTTCTCATCCACACGTTGGTGGTGTAGGTCTGGCCGTTGGTCAACTTCGAGGTCACGTTCTGGCTGATGCCGTTCCACGAAGACGTGCGCCCGGTGAGAAGCAGTGACTGTCCGCCGCCGTGTACCGGGTTGGTGCTGGTCGAGAGGCTGCCCGCGCCAAACACCGCCCAACTCGATGTGCCCGCCTCGGCGTTACCATTGGTCAACAGCTCGCCGCTGGGTGGAGGCGTCTGCGTGGGAGTTGGAGTAGGCATGGGGGAAATATTGAATAGAGCCTGAACTTCGGCGGCACTGAGGGCGCGGTTGTAGAGGCGGAAGTCATCCACCTGCCCATCCAGGTAGGCATCGCCGCTGTACTGCGAGCGTCCGATCCAATTATTGGTAGTGTTGCCCAGGCTGGCCGGACTGAGGCTCATGCCCGTGTTCTGCCCCACCTGCACGCCATCGACGTACAGCCGGCCGGTGTTGCCGCTCCTGGTCACGGCGACATGGTGCCAGACGCCGGTCGAGAGAGCCGAGGTGCCGTTGATCTGTTGCTCGCCGCCAGCCCCACTGGTGGTGATGGCAAAGCGCACAGCCCCGGAGCCGCTCTGCGGCACCAGGAACATGTTGGTGGTGGTGTTGGAGCCGAAGTCGAAGAGGCGGCGCCAGTTGCCGGTGCTGTCCAGCCGGACCCAGGTGGCGATGGAGAAGTCGTTCAGCCCGTTGACGATGCCAGCCGGCAGGCTGACGTGCTGCGAGCCGCCGTTGAGATCGACGGCGTTGTTGAGTCTGCCGCCCACCCAGGCAGGACCATTGACGAGGGTAGCGTTCCGTCCGCTGCCGGAGGAGTCGGTGGCGGTGGAGCCGCCCGTTTCATCGAAGCGGTACCAGACGATCGGGTTCGTCTGTTGTGGTGGCGGCGTGTTCGTGAACGTCGGTGTCGGGGTAGGACCGCTACCCGCGCTCACAATTTTGACCAGCACTGTACCGTGCGCCGGGACCGACGCTGTGTAACTATTGTTGAATGTGCCCCGGTCGGCTCGTGCCCAGAGGTCGCGCACCGTCGCGTTTCCAGCCGGCAGCCCGATCTGGCTCCAATTGACAGTAATATTCGCGGTCGAGGTGGTCCCATTGAACAGTGCTACAGCTCGCGCGTTTGTTCCCGAGAGGGGTTTCGACCAGATATTCAGCCAGTTGCCCGACCCTCCGAGCCACACCCGCGTGCCTTGAATGCCCAGCGGATCTTGATCGACCGCAATAACCTCGGGATTGGTCAAAATCTCCCGGGTCGCCTGTGTCATATTGCGCAGATCATTGCCAGCAATCAGCGGCGCGGCCATGACGGCCCACAGGCTCATGTGAGTCCTGGACTCCGTATCGGTCAAGCCCCCGTTGCCCACTTCCAGCATATCTGGATCATTCCAGGCTCCTGGCCCTGCTACCGACGCGGTCTGGTTATTGTGATCAGGGATCCAGATCATGCCGTCCCAGGAATTGGAGATGTCACCCGTTGTCCGCCACAGGTTGCCCACGCTCGGCATCCAGCTCGCGTAGTCCCAAGCGCAAATGCTATAAACAATAGGCCGCCCCGTAGCAGCGAGCGCGTCACGCATACGGGTGTAATCTGCTTGCTGGTTCGAGCCAGGAGCGGGATTGCAGTTGTCGTATTTGAGGTAATCGACGCCCCAGGACGCATAATCGTTGGCGTCGATGGTCTCATAACCATATGAACCGACACGGCCCGCGCAGGTGGCCGTACCGCGATCCGAATAAATGCCGAACTTCAGGCCCTTGGAGTGGATGTAGTCGCCCAAGGCCTTCATGTTGGGGAAATCGGGATCCAGGTTGACATGGCCGTTTGTGCGGCCGTTGCCTTGCCAGCAGTCGTCAATGACGATGTATTGATAGCCAGCGGCGGCCATGCCGCTGCTGACCATTGCATCTGCCATTTGTCGAACCTGAGCATCCGTGATATTACAGCCAAAGCGGTTCCAGCTGTTCCAGCCCATCGGCGGCGTGAGGGCCAGTCCATTGTTCAAAGCCGATACCCCGGCCGCCTCCTTGGCCGAGGTGGGAGAGTTCGGAAGAATCAAAGCCACACTGATAAGAAGGATGAAAAACACCCGAATACATTTGATTAACATTGTTTATCTCCTTGATTGAGTTGACCGCCATGCTGATTACCGGAAAGAGGCATCGTCAATGGGGAAATTGTCGGCGCCAGGGTAGTCGCGATGTAGAAGGTGGCATTGGGCAACGTCCCATTCCACGACACGATCGTCCCAGTAGTGGTGAGCACCTTTTGTTCATCTTTTCCCCTGACTAACCATATAATTGATTTGAGAAATCGGTTTTTTTCTGACGAAGGTGCCGTGAAAAGCATAGATTTGTTTGGTGCCTCCTTTCGACGATTGTTGCTCTGTTGCTACAGAGTCCAGGGTTGTTATCGTTCCCGTTATCGATAACATTAGTGCTTAAAAAAATTTAGCAAACATTCAAAAATAGAAAATTCGGGTATTTGGAATCGTTTCTATATCAGGGTAGCAAATTTGCAAATTGGAATCAAGCACTCCTTTATCGAAAACAAGCACAGTCTTATTGCAATTGCGGATACAGTTCCCTGATTTTTTCCAAAAATCATCAACTTTGGGGCAAAATTTCAAATAAGATCACATCTCTCTTAAAAGATGCATGTTCCTTCCTACAAAATACAAATCCTATCAAATTTGCAAACCTGTAGTTGTGATGAGATCGGAATCTTGTCTCGCTTGACAAGAGACTGGCCTTACTGGTGACCATCAAGGGACATATCCTGGCACCCATCAAGTAGGCTGTAAAGAAAGTCGATTAGTGCAACGAGAGGATGTATGTTTCTTATACGCAACCAGCCAGGATTCTGAATAACCTTATATCTCCACAAGAACCTGCCCCGCGGGGTATAAATCTGGTATACGGCTACAAATTCAGGCCGCAAGCGTTGGCGACAACGTAGGCGGCGGAAGACGCTTCGACTGCGGGCTTCGCAGCAAACGCTCAGCCCTCCGCTCAGCGCGAGGCCGCCTACTCGACCAACGGATTGCTCCTGAAACAAACTGTCGGGTGGCTAGAACAAAATTAGAAGCGGCAGAGAGAAATCTCTGCCGCTTTTGATTCATCCCGGTCGCTACATCTTCCTTTTCTTTCCAGCCGGAGAGTGGCGCCACAATGTAATTGCGGTCGATTTGATTTAGTTGTCGAGCGGGCTCTTGACCGCCAATCCCCCGCGTTGCACGCGAAGCGCATGGGTATAGATCATGGTGGTTTTGACATCCTTGTGTCCGAGGAGTTCCTGGACAGTTCGAATATCGTAGCCATTTTCGAGGAGATGAGTGGCGAAACTGTGGCGGAAGGTATGGGGTGTCACGGGTTTGTCCATTTTGGCGAGACGGGCGGCTTGCCGGACGGACTTCTGGAGATTTGATTCGCTGAGGTGGTGACGCTGCCGGTGTCCGCTGACAGGATCGATGGAGAGAACGGGAGCCGGGAAGACATATTGCCAGGCAAATTCACGATTGGCGTTCGGGTACTTTCGTTCCAGGGCATAGGGCAGATAAACTGTCCCATAGCCCCTGGAGAGGTCCAGGTCATGCTGGGCTTTCACCTGTTTGAGATGGAGGCGGAGCGGTTCGAGCAGAACATCAGGAAACATCGTGAGGCGGTCGTTCTCGCCCTTGCCATCGCGGACAATGATCTGATGGTTGGCAAAATCCAGATCCTTCACGCGCAGCCGCAAGACTTCCATGAGACGCAGTCCGCTGCCATACATGATCTGCGCCATCAATTTATAGATGCCGTCCATTCCCGCGATCACTTTTTTTGCCTCGTCCCGGGAGAGCACGGTGGGAATGCGTTTGGGTTTGGTCGGGCGGATGGAGACCAGCCTGGTTTCATCCAACTTTATTTGCAGGACATTGCGATAGAGAAACAAAATGGCGCTAATGGCTTGATTTTGGGTCGAGGCGGAGACGGTCCGCTGATTGACGAGGCTGGTGATAAAGTCATTGATCTCAGCAGGACCCATCTCGCGGGGATGCCGCTTGTTGTGATACAGGATGTATTGACGTACCCAGGATAGGTACGTCTTCTCCGTGCGGAGGGAGTAATGGCGGTTCCGGAGTGCCTCGCTATATTGGTCAAGGAGCTTTTTGCCTTTTGCGGCCGGCGTCATGGAATACAGGGGTGGTTTCGGTGGGATGGGCATAAGCAGTAGAGATTGGGATTGATTTTTGAGAGCCAGGCTTCTATAATGGCTTCATTGCATTGAAGCAAGCACTTCGAAAGGTAGAGGAGGAATATGGTAGAGGTAGTTGTATTTCCCCGTAATATAAAGGTACTTAAGCGGAACCTTTCCGCATAATACCACTATTTGGAGTCTTATGCGGACCTACTTCGCTTAAGACATAGTTGGGCGGCTATATCAGCAGCCATCTCTACAAGAGAAACATGAAGAAAGCAACTTACACGGAAAGGATTACATGTTTTGGTTTAGGAGTTTGCCTGTATGATAGGCTGGCTGAAGTTTGTTTTGTTCACCAAAGGTTTCATCTATGCCACATTCCAATAATCGTCATATAAGAATTCTTGTTTATGTTCTATTCGGCGTGGCGTTATTGTGCTTTTATGTTTTCCGCAATGATGCCTCCAAACTAGGCGGAGATGCAATCGCGGGAAAAGTTGAGAATGGTCATTACTATGTCGGTAGTCCGAAAGGATACACAGAAGTCACTTTTGCAGAATATCGCACGAACAAAATCCTTGCAATTGCTGTAATGACTATCTACCCAGTTGCAGGGATTGCATTGTTCGTTGTAGAAAGAAATCGAACCAGATCCTTCGAAGCGCGATTCAAGTTATGGACTCACAATCTATGGCAAGGAAAAGCTGCACGACAGAAGCTCAGCAAAAAGAAAAGCAAGATGAGAAATTGATCGCCGCCATTACACACGCAAAGATAAACGAGCTGCGTGAGGAAGGCTAGTAGAATCCAAGTTTGGGTGCCGCCCAACACAGCGTGCACCCGACGGGTGGGAGTCGCCGCGTTTTCAGGCAGGTTGCGTGGCTTCAAGCTGGTTCCGTCAAAGCGGCGTTCTCTCGTCCCGCCCACCCGCGGGTAACGCAAGCCGTTGGGTTGCAGATCAATAATATATGAACGAAGAATTCAAATCCCACTTACCAACTTTACCTAGGAAGCTTACTAC
>Ga0105104_10001105_pt1 | contig 20508 bp, 23 predicted proteins | sample PPLLaktember2015_3_FD_87034 | JGI IMG/M metagenome (GOLD analysis project Ga0105104, IMG submission 87034) | Freshwater sediment microbial communities from Prairie Pothole Lake near Jamestown, North Dakota, USA - PPLs Lake P7 Core (6) Depth... | ecosystem: Environmental > Aquatic > Freshwater >... | reverse complement strand
TCCCCCGCACCAGGGGGACGCCCGTGGAAGCGCGCGGAGCGCGCCAGCGTTGAGGCTCAGTCCCCCGCACCAGGGGGACGCCCGTGGAAGCGCGCGGAGCGCGCCAGCGTTGAGGCTCAGTGCCCTTCCGGGAGCTTCTTTCCCGTCGTGAGGTAGTGGTTCAGCTCCCGCTCCCACTCCTGCATGAACCGGCGATACGACTCCGGCGTCTTGCTGCGGACCAGCGCCAGCCCGGGCTCACCGAGCGCGGTCCAGGTGTAGCGGACGGTGGCGACGGTGCGGTCCTTCCCGTCCGCACGGAGCCGGATGTCGATCTCCGTGACGTCCGATCCCGGTGTGACGTGGACGTAGTGGACGTGCCCGGCTGCCGGCTCCCAGGTGTCGAGGAGCCAGATGGTGTCTGAGCCTGGACGCGCGGCCGGGTGCCCCGGGTGGCGGGTGACGAACAGCGTCCCCGCGCCGCCACCCGGCGGCTCCCAGCGGAGGTCCGGCTCCCACCCGGATGCCCAGGCCCGTTCCCCGAGCGGCGTGAGCAGCGGGAGCACGCGGTCCGGCGCGGCCTCGAGGTGCTGCTCGTAGACGTGGCTCACTCGCTCGGGCGCGTCCGGCGGGGCGGCGGCGAGGGCGGCGGTGACGAGCGGAACGACGGTCATGGCGACTTCCTCCTGGGCTGCGGTGAATGGTGTCCGTCGATGGTCTCGGAGAGCGCGTGCAGCACGGCCTGGAAGCCGCGCAGGTCACGCTCCGTGAGCCGGGCCAGCGCCCGGTCCTCGAGGTCGGCGAGGTGCTGGTGGACCCGGGCCGCGGTCCGCGCTCCTCCTCGGGTCAGGCGCACGGTGAAGGAGCGCCGGTCCTCGGGCCGGACGTCGCGGCTGACCTCACCGCGCGCCTCCAGCCGGTCCAGGTAGCTGGTCAGCGTGGATCGCTTGTGGGCGAATGCCCGGTGGAGCTCGGCCACCGAGGACGGGCCGGCCTCGGCCAGGTGGGCGAGGAGATGGGCCTCGCCCTGGGAGAGGCCCAGGGGCGGCTCCGCGGCCTCCAGGTACAGACCGATGCGGTGGGTGGTGCGATGGACGAAGGGAACGAGCTGCAGGCGGGGCTTCATGTGCCGGATTCGGATACTACGAATTCGGAATGAATGTCCAACCTGCCCCGGGGATTCGCCTCCGCGGGGCCGGCCGGGCTACGCTCGGAGCCCGCACCCGTGAACGGTCTCTCCTCGCTCCTCCTCCTGACCACCCTGGTTGCTGCGCCCGCCCCGGCGACACCGCCGGAGGACGCCACCTACAAGCAGCTCGAGCTCTTCGCCCGGGTCCTGTCCTACGTGCAGAACAACTACGTGGAGAAGGTGGACGAGCGGCAGCTGGTCTACGGCGCCATCCGGGGGATGCTGGAGACGCTCGACCCGCACACGGTCTTCATGCCCCCCGAGATCTTCAAGGAGATGAAGATCGACACCTCGGGCGAGTTCGGCGGTCTGGGGCTGGACGTGGTCAAGCGGGGGGATGCCCTGGTGGTGGTCTCCCCGCTCGACGACACCCCGGCGGCGCGGGCCGGCATCCAGCCCGGCGACGAGATCCTCGCGATCGACGGCGAGAGCACCGCAGGGATGGACGTGGCCCGTGCCTCGGCGAGGATGCGCGGCCCGGCCGGACAGCGGGTGACCCTCACCCTGATGCGGGCGGGGTTCCAGCAGCCTCAGGAGATCGTCCTCCTCCGCGACCACGTGCGCATCGTCTCGGTGCAGGGCGCGCTGTACGGAGGCGTCGGCTGGGTGCGGCTCAAGAACTTCCAGGAGCGCACCGACGCGAACCTCAAGCGGGAGCTCGACCGGCTGCGCACCGAGAACGGCGGCCGCGAGCTGTCCGGCCTGGTGCTCGACCTCCGCAACAACCCCGGGGGACTGCTCGACCAGGCGGTGGCGGTCAGCGATCGCTTCCTTTCCGGAAGGCTCACCATCGTCACCACCCGCGGGCGCGCCGGACGGAGCCTCACCGAGGAGAAGAGCCGCGACCCGGGCACCGAGCCCGACTACCCGGTGGTGGTGCTGGTGAACGCCGGGAGCGCCTCGGCATCGGAGGTGGTGGCCGGCGCCCTCCAGGACCACGGGCGCGCGACGGTGCTCGGCACCCAGACCTTCGGCAAGGGCTCGGTGCAGACGGTCATCGAGCTCCAGGACGGCAGCGGGCTCAAGCTCACCATCGCCCGCTACTACACGCCGAAGGGTCGGAGCATCCAGGAGCGGGGGATCGAGCCGGACTTCCTCGTGCCGGCGGAGGGCACAGCGCGCGAGCTTCGGGAGAAGGACCTCCGCCGGCACTTCCGGAACCCCGACGCGGGCACCTCGGAGACCGCGCGCCGGTTACCGCCGCAGCCGGCCTGGGACGCCACCCAGAAGGTCACCGACCCCCAGCTGCGCGCGGCGCTGGACTATCTCCACGCGCACCCGAGGACGCCGGCGCAGAAGGCCGCCGCCACTCGCTGATGTAACGCCCCGGGCCGACCCCGTACGTCGAGGCGGAGGGCCCGCACCGACATGGGCATCACGAACACCGAATCCGGCACGCGCGTCGACGAGATCGCCGACGGCATCTACCGCATCAGCACTCCCACCAGCCTCATCCCCGGTGGCTTCACCTTCAACCAGTTCCTCGTCGAGGACGAGGCGCCGCTCCTCTTCCACACCGGGCTGCGGGGGCTGTTCCCGCTCGTCCGCGAAGCGGTGGCCCACGTCCTCGGTGACGCCGGCCGGCTCCGGTACGTGTCGTTCTCCCACTGGGAGGCCGACGAGTCCGGGGCGCTCAACGCCTGGCTCGAGGTGGCGCCCCGGGCCGAGGCGGTGTGCAGCGTGACCGCGGCTCTGGTCTCGGTGAACGACCAGGCCGCTCGTCCACCCCGCGCGCTGGCGGACGGCGAGGAGCTCTCGCTGGGGCAGCGGTCCGTGCGGTGGGTCGACACCCCGCACCTCCCGCACGGGTGGGAGAGCGGCCTCCTCTTCGAGGCCCGCAGCCGGACGCTCCTCTGCGGTGACCTGTTCACGGCGGGCGGTGCCGACGTGCCGCCGCTCAGCTCCGCGGACGTCATCGGGCCGGCGCTGGCGATGCACGAGACCACCCCGTACCTGGTCCGGGGCCCCCACGTGCGCCCGCTGCTGGAGAAGCTCGCCCGGCTCGAGCCAGGAGTCCTGGGCCTCATGCACGGAAGCTCCTTCCAGGGGGACGGCGGGCGGGCTCTCCTTGCCCTGGCCGATGCTCTCGGCGTCTGACACGGTCGTCCCCTCGCGGTGGTACCGTCTCGGGTCGATGATGACCGAGGCGACCGACTCCGCGCTTCTCGCGGCAATCGCCGCTGGAGGCGCGGGCCGCCGCGAGGCCGAGCGCGCGCTGTGCCGCCGGTACGCGCCGCGGATCCGGCTTTACGGACTCCGTCATCTCCGGGACGAGGACCGGGGCCGCGACCTGGTGCAGACCGTGCTCCTCGGCGTGCTCGAGGCCTCGCGGGAAGGACGGGTGCGCGAGCCCGAGCAGCTGGTCCGCTTCGTCCTCGGAACTTGCCGAAACGCGGTCCTGCGCCTGCGGGAGCTGGAGGGACGGGCGCAGCCGGCGACCGACGAGGTGCTGGTCGCTGCCGCCGGTGGCGAGGCGCCGCGGGACCCCGTGAACGCGGCGGTGCTGCTCCGGTGCCTCGGATCGCTCGGGGACCGTGCGCGCCGGGTGCTCGAGCTTTCGTTTCATGAGGAGCTGGAGAGCGAGGAGGTCGCCACCCGGCTCGCGCTCTCCCGTGGCAACGTGCGCGTCATCCGTCATCGCGCCCTGGCCGCGCTCCGCGCCTGCCTCGATGCTCCTGCCAGGGGGGCCGCATGAGCTGCGCCAAGCCACTCTCGTGGGAGACCCTCGTGGACTGGTGGGCTGCCGACCTCGACGAGGCGGGGACATCGTCCGTGGAGGAGCATCTGCTCGGGTGCGACGTCTGTTCCGCCGTCGCGCGGCGGGTCGCGGCGACCGCGGAAGCGCTCCGCTCTATGGTGCCGCCCGTCGTCCGGCCGGAGCAGCTGGCGGAGATGTTCCGCCGTGGGGTCCGCATCCTCGAAAACCCCATCGCTCCCGGCCAGACCTGCGACTTTCACTTCCCGAAGAACGCCGACCTCGCGGTGCACGTGCTCGGGGGCCTCGCGCTCGCGCCCGGCGCCTCGGTGGAGGTCACACTTCGCTCCCTCGCCAGCGGGACGGTGCTCGGGCACGTGGAGGACGCGCCGTTCGACGCGCAGCGCGGGGCGGTCTACCTCGCCTGTCAGCGCGATTACGCGCAGCTCGACCACGACCTGGTGGCGGAGGTCCGGGTGGGGAAGGACAGGCCAGCGGCGCGGTACACCATCCTCCACCACTGGTGAGCCCCGGGCGCCTCGTCCGGCCGATGCGGTCGCAAGTTCCCGCGATTACTGACACGACGTGTCAGGCGCCACCAGGTGTTTGTAAGTGGTCGGAATCGTTTGACACCTCTGTGACAGGTTCTTAATCTGCCGCGCCCCCGGAACCGGACGCTCGGGCGTGGGGACGAGGGCCAGCGCCAGAGATGACCACCGTCGAGATCGTGTTCCTGGGCGTGTACTTCGCCGTCCTGTGCGTCCTGGCTGTCTACGGGTCGCACCGCTACCGGATGGCGTTCCTGTACTACCGGCACAAGTTCAAGATCCCGACCCCCAGCGGCACGCTCTCGCAGCTGCCGCGGGTCACCATCCAGCTCCCGGTGTTCAACGAGATGTACGTGGTGGAGCGCCTCATCGAGGCGGTCTGCCGCATCGAGTATCCGCGCGAGCTCCTGGAAATCCAGGTCCTGGACGACTCCACCGACGAGACCTGCGCCATCGCCCGCGCCGCGGTCGAGCGCCACCGCCGGGCCGGCCAGGACATCACCTACATCCACCGGACCAACCGCCAGGGATTCAAGGCGGGTGCGCTGGGGGACGGGCTGCGCACCGCGAAGGGCGAGTACGTCGCGGTGTTCGACGCGGACTTCGTGCCGGCGCCAGACTTCCTCCAGCGCACCGTGCCGTTCTTCGCCGATCCGAAGGTGGGCATGGTCCAGGTCCGCTGGGGCCATCTGAACCGCGAGTTCTCCATCCTCACCCAGGCCCAGAGCATCTTTCTCGACGGGCACTTCATCATCGAGCACACGGCGCGGAACCGCTCGGGCTGCTTCTTCAACTTCAACGGCACGGCCGGCATCTGGCGGCGCACGGTCATCGCCGATGCGGGCGGCTGGCAGCATGACACGCTCACCGAGGATCTTGACCTCAGCTACCGCGCGCAGCTGAAGGGCTGGCAGTTCGTCTTCCTCCCCGAGGTGGTGTCCCCGGCCGAGGTTCCGGTGGACATGAACGCCTTCAAGAGCCAGCAGCACCGCTGGGCCAAGGGCTCGATCCAGACCGCGCGCAAGCTGCTTCCCACCATCCTCCGGTCGAACCAGCCGTTCGCGGTGAAGCGCGAGGCGTTCTTCCATCTCACCAACAACATCGCCTATCTCTTGATGGTGCTGCTGTCGGTGCTGATGCCGCTGTCGATGGTGGTGCGCTTCAACCACGGCCTGTACTCGACGCTGTTCCTCGACCTGCCGTTCTGCCTGGCGGCCACCGCGTCGGTCTGCTTCTTCTACGTGGCGACCCAGAAGGAGCTCGGGCTCACCGGCTGGCGGCGGGTGAAGTACCTGCCGTTCATCATGTCGCTCGGCATCGGGCTGGCGATCAACAACGCCAAGGCGGTCATCGAGGCGCTGCTCAACCAGCAGAGCGCGTTCGCCCGGACGCCGAAGACCGGGAGCGAGGGGAAGAGCATCCGGTCCTCGGTGAAGCGGAGCTATCTCGGCGCCCGGACGATGATGCCGCTGATCGAGCTGGCCTTCGGCTTCTACTTCTCCGGCGCGCTCTGGTTCGCGATCGACGCGGGGATCTGGACCTCGGTGCCGTTCCTGGTGCTGTTCCAGGTGGGGTTCCTCTACGTGGGGACGATGAGCCTGTTCCAGGGCCGGTCCATCGACCGGCGCGCGCTGGCCACCGCCGTCGCTCCGTCGCCGTCCGCCCAGCGCGTGGCGTAACGCGGCCTCCGACTTTGCCGCTCCGACGACGGAGCGCCCCATCCGGGCACGCTCCTGTCGGATGGCCCTCGACGTCCACGGCGGTTCAGGGGCCGGGACCGGAACTATTCAGCCTGCGTCGGGAGGGGCGCGCAGCAGCAGATAGGTCCGTGTCTCCGGCGGTGACGCGTCCACCGGGGCGCACTGGGCGTCGACGCGCATCCGCTCCACCGTCCGGAAGCGGAGCCCGCCGTCCGGGCAGCCGGTGAGCTCCACCGGGAGGCTCGCCTCGCAGCCGGGCCCCGACGCCCCCATCCGTGGGGCGCGGGTCTCGCCGGTGAGCCCACCCGGCGTCCGCCGGAGCACCACGCGCGCGCTGCTGGCCCGCTCGGGCGTGCCGGCGTCGCCCCAGTGGCGCTCGACGTCCAGCACCACCGTTCCGCCATCGTCGGTGGCGCGGTAGCTCCAGCTCGGGTCCGAGGCGAGCACCCAGCGGCCGGCGAAGTCGTCCTGGCAGCCCTCCGGGAGGCCCCGGGCGACGGAGGCGGCGGTTGGAGGAGGGGCAGGGGAGGCGCAGGCGGCGAGCAGCGCGAGCGCGCCCCACCAGGCCGCACGCCGTTCCGCGCGGACCGGGACGCCTCGCCGGGCGGGGCCGGCTGAACGAGGCCGCATCACGGGGTGGCGGTGGCGTGGGCCCCGGCACCGGGGGAGCTCGCGCCGACGGCGCCCGGCGCGGGCTCGAACAGGGCCTCGACGAACTCGTGCGCGTCGAAGGGGCGCAGGTCGGCGATCTTCTCTCCCACGCCCACCCAGGTGACCGGAATCTTCAGCTCGTCGCTGATGCCGATGACCACCCCGCCCTTGGCGGTGCCGTCGAGCTTGACGAGGGCGATGCCGGTCACCCCCACTGCCTCCTGGAACTGCTTCGCCTGGGCGATGGCGTTCTGCCCCACCGTGGCATCGAGAACGAGGAGCACCTCGTGAGGCGCCCCGGGCAGCGCCTTGCCCAGGACCCGCTTCACCTTCTTCAGCTCCTCCATCAGCGGCGTCTTGGTGTGGAGGCGGCCCGCGGTGTCGACCAGCACCGCCTCCGCGCCCTCGGCCACAGCCCGCTTCACCGCGTCGAACACCACCGCGCCCGGATCGGACCCGTCCGGTCCCCGGACCAGCGTGGCGTTCGCGCGCTCGGCCCAGACGTCGAGCTGTTCGGTGGCCGCGGCACGGAAGGTGTCCCCCGCCGCGATGACCACCTTCTTGCCCTCGCGGGTGAGCTTGGCGGCGAGCTTGCCGATGGTGGTGGTCTTTCCCGCGCCGTTCACCCCCACCACCATCGTGACGTGCGGAGGACCACCCCCCTGGAGCGAGGCGGGACGCGGCAGCGAGACCATCCGCTCGACCTCGGAGCGAATGAGCCCCTTCACCCGTCCCACGTCGCCCAGCTCGCGCTTCTTCAACCGGTCGCGCGCGGTGTCCACCAGCTCCGACGCGGTGCGGACGCCGATGTCCGCGCTGAAGAGGATCTCCTCCAGCTGGGCGAGGACCGTGTCGTCGACCGCCGCCCCCCGGGAGAAGAGGCCGTTGAGCCGGGCCATGAAGCCCTCCCCCCGGGTGCGCTCGAGGCCGGCGGCGAGCGTCCGACCGGCCTCGGCCTCGGCCCTCGCCCGGGCTTCCTCCTCGGCGCGCCGTCGCTCCGCCTCCGCGGCTTCGCGCGCCCGCGCCTCCTCCTCCTCGCGCAGCCGGCGGGCCTCGGCCTCTTCGCGGGCACGGCGCTCCCGGGCTTCGGCCTCCGCGGCCTTCTTGGCCCGGTACTCCTCGCGCTTGGCCTCCTCCTCGCGTTCCTTCAGAGCGCGAGCCTCGGCCTCGAACCGGGCGCGCTCGGTGACCTCGGCCTCGGCGCGCGCCTTCTCTTGCAGCTCGCGGCGCTCGCGGGCGATGGCGTCGGCGCGGGCGCGGGCGGCGGCCTCCTCCTCGCGGGCCCGCGCCTCGTCGGGGCTGGGGACGATCTCCGGACGGACCGGCGGCGGGGCCGGGAGCTCGGGCGGGGGCGGGGCCTCGGCCTTCCGGCGCGCGCGGGCCCGCAGCGCGAGCGCGGTCGACACCGCGATGACGACGACGAGGCCTCCCCCGATGAGCTCGATCTGCTGGAGGTCGAGCCCGAAGAAGAGATCGGGTGGCGGGGTGGGAACCTGGGCCAGCAGCGCGGACGGCGACATGAGGGGCCCCTCTTACGTCAACTGACGCTTTCGTCGACACCCGGTCTGTGCGCTAAGAGTCGCCTCACAGCATGCGTCGCGCATTCGCCCTCGTCTCCCTGCTCAGCATCCTCCCTGCCTGCATCGTCGAGGCGCCCACCTCCGAGAAGTCGGGCCCGGCCGTGCAGTCGTCCCGTGGACAGGTGAAGCCCGTGCCGGTGAAGAACGGGGCGGTCCTGGGGGACGTCGCGGAGCTGGTCGGTGCGACCTTCGCCCCGCCGTCGCTGACCCCGGGCGACGGCACCCGGGTGGTGCTGGTCTTCCGGGCCATCAAGCCCACGACCGACGACTGGCAGGTCTTCGTGCACGTGGAAGATGCCGAGGGGCGCGGCGAGCGGCTCAACGCGGACCACGCTTTCCGGACGCCCACGACCGTCTGGAAGGCGGGCGAGGTCATCCAGGACGAGTTCGCGCTCACCCTGCCGCCGGGATGGCGGTCCCGGGCGGTCAACGTCTTCGTCGGCCTGTGGCTGCCGACGACGAACGCCCGGATGAAGGTGCGGAATCCTGAGGCGATCCGCACCGACGGGAGCGACCGGGTGCTGCTGGTCCAGCTCCCCGTTGCTGGCTGAGAAAAAAAGCCGGAGTGGCCCTGTAAGCCGAGTTCTGTTCCCGTGCGGAGTCTCCCCCGCGCGGGCGGCGAACATTCCTCTAGGGCCCTGGTTGCCCAGAAGCCTCGTCAGCGAGCGACCCGGGAGACGGGGGGCGGGCAGCCCCTGTTCCGCCCCGGGGGGGACGGAACGCTCCCTGCTGGCTCTTGCTCCGGGTGGGGTTTGCCGTGCCGGTCAGGTCGCCCTGACCGCGGTGCGCTCTTACCGCACCGTTTCACCCTTGCCTCGTGGCGCCGTCGCCGGCGTCCCGTGGCGGTCTTTTTTCTGTGGCACTGTCCTTCGACTCGCGCCGACTGGCCGTTAGCCAGCACCCTGCCCTGTGGAGCTCGGACTTTCCTCCCGCTGCCCCGTGCTGCGGCAGCCGGCGTTCACCCGGGCCACTCCGGCAGGTCTGGCTTATCGCGGCGCAGGCGGGCGCGCCACCCGCGAACCCCCGGAGGGTCCCTTCCCGCCGGCCGGGCCCGGGGATGGAGCCTCCTGGTGTAGGACGGCCCCTCGTCCATCGATGCCGGCGGGAGGCCCCGAGCTCAGGCGGCGAGGCGCGGTGCAGGGAGCGTTTCCGGGCTGGCGACCGGGGCGGCCCGGAGCCGCGGATCCCGGAGCACCAGCACCAGCGCGATCACCGCGTAGAGGCCTCCGCGGATCCACGACAGGCGCGTGATGTCGGCACCGCTGAACATCGGCCCGGCGAACTCGCCACCGAACGTGTTCTGCGCCGTGTGCATCAGGAGCGGGAGGAGGACGACGCCGTTCGAGCGCTGGTAGAGCCAGCCGAACACCACCGAGGCGGAGAGGATGCCGATGGCTCCGGGTACCACCTCACCCGGACGCGCCAGCAGGAGCGGCAGGTGCCAGGCGAACCACACCACCCCGACCGCGAGGCTCGCCTGCAGCATCGGTCGGCGTTCGGCGACGCGGGCGAGCGCGAGGCCGCGCCACGCGGGCTCCTCCCCGAGCGGTCCTCCGAGGACCATCACCAGGGGGAAGACGACCAGGAGCGAGGGCCAGGACGCCCACGTCGCGGCCGGCGGCGGCGTCGCGCCGAGGGCCGCGTTGGTCCCGATTCCCAGCAGGGTGACGACCAGCGGGACGAGCAGGGCGAAGGCGTAGAGCACCGGGGCCGCCCGCCAGCGGAGCAGGGTCCGTCCCCATCCCTTCAGCCCGGCCACTCCCCCGGCCAGCGCGGTGACCACCACGGCTGCGATCAGCGGCCCGTACGGGTCGAGGCCCAGCTCGCCACCGGGTTGAAGGAGCGCGACCAGGTACGCGCGCCAGGAGAGAGGAAACGCGAGCGCGTAAAAGGTGAGCACCGGGTGCGCGCGGACGAGGCTTCGGAAGCGGGCGAACATGATCTCCCTGTCGTGTTTCCTGCCGGACGCCCGAGCAGTCGATGGATTGCCCTGGACGGCGAGTACGTCCCCCCTCGGATGCGTGGCGATGACGGGCGGCTGCGGCCGCAGGCCTCTCCCCGTATCCTCCCGGCCTTCTCGCCCGTCTCTCCCGGCATGAACGACGACACGACCTCCCGCGGCATCCAAACCACCTGGCGTGACTTCCAGGCGGAGATCGAGCCCCTCCGGCCCACGCTCTACCGGTACTGCCGGCACCTCGCCCGGAGCCCGTGGGACGCGGAGGACCTGGTGCAGGACGCGTTCGCCCGGGCCTTCGCCTCGCTCGGCGCCCTCCAGGAGCCGCCGCGCGACGTCCGGGCCTGGATGTTCCGGGTGGCCTCGAATCTCTGGATCGACCGCGTACGCCGGCGAGCGCCCCTGGCGCCCTCACCGGAGGGACAGGACGGTCCTTCCCGCGACGCGCGCGAGGCCGCCGGGACCTTGCTCGTCCAGCTCTCGCCTCAGGAACGCGCGGCGGTGGTCCTGAAGGACGCCTTCGACCTCCCGCTGGAGGACATCGCCGACATCCTCTCCACGTCCGTGGGCGCGGTGAAGGCGGCGCTGCACCGGGGCCGCGGGAAGCTGGCCGACCCCGACGTGGAGACAGCGCGAACGCCGGCGCCGGGCGCGCTCGATGCCTTCTGCGCTGCGTTCAATGCGGGAGATCTCGACCGCGTCGCCGCGCTGCTGCTCGACGGCGCCCTCGTCGAGGTCGTCGGCGCCTCGCTCGTCGTGGGCCGGGAGAAGGCCCGGACCACCGTGCTCCCCGGAATGCTGCTGGGCAGCGCGCGGATGGCGTCCCCGGAGGACGGCGGGAGCGGCGGCGGCATCGATCCGCGCTTGGCCCAGGGCGTGCTGCCCCGTCCGGCCCGAGTGGAGGTGCGGTGGGCCCACGGAGAGCCGCTCCTCCTCTCCTGGTACCAGCACCGGGACGGAGTGGAGGCGGTCCGGGCCGTGAGCCGGGTGGAGGTGGATCCGGAGAGCGGCCGCATCGCGCGGTTGTGGAACTACTTCTTCACCCCGGAGGTCATCACCGAGGTCTGCGCGGAGCTCGGCCTTCCGCACCGCACGAATGGCACCATCAGCGGTTGCATCCGACCGTTCTCCTGAAGCGGGCGCGACGGGCCCTGAGAATCGACCGGGCTAGAGCTGCTCGTCGATGGCCCGGTTGCTCATCTCGTCCGCCTCGGCGTTCTGCTCTCGGGGGACGTGCACCAGCTTCACCTTGCGGAACGCTTTCAGGAGGCTCAGCGCCTCGGCGTGCAGCTCGCGCAGCGCCGGGGCCCGGACCTGGTAGGCGCCGGAGAGCTGGCGGATCATCAGCTCGCTGTCGGCGAGGACCTCCAGCTCCTCCGCCCCGAGCTCGTGGGCGCGCCGGACGCCGAGCAGCAGCCCCTGGTACTCGGCGACGTTGTTGGTCTGCCGCCCCAGAAACTTCCCCAGCCGCTCCAGCACGCGGCCCTGCTCGTCGAAGAGCACCGCGCCTGCTCCCGCCGGCCCGGGGTTCCCGCGGGCAGCCCCATCCGAGGCCACGCGGAGCTTGCGGTGCGGCTGGACCGCATGGACGGGACCGGCAGGGTGCACGCGCGGCGGAGGGTGAGACGACGCAGGGCGCCCGAGCAGCACGCCCACCAGGTCGGTCCGGGACAGGCCCGGGAATCGAGCCAGAGTGCGCTCGAGGCTCTCCTCCTCCGCGATCACCCGGAGGAGCTCGGGAAGGGAGGGGCGCTGCCCGCTCATTCCTTCTTCGCCGGCGGCGGCTCGATGGCCTCCGGCGCGCAGATGATGCGGTGGCAGGACGGACAGATGTCCGTCTCCAGCGTGGTCTTCAAGGTATTGAAGAGCTGCGGCGGCACGCTCATGTTGCAGCCCTGGCAGGTCCCAGCCACCACCGTCACCAGCGCGGGCGAGCGGCGCCTCCGCACCGTCTCGTAGCGGGAGAGCAGCGGCGGGTGGACGCCCCTGGCCACCTCGGCCCGCTTGGCCTGCAGCTCCTTCACCTGCCCCTCGAAGCCGGCGACCTTCGCCCGGAGCTCGTTGAGCTTCCCGCCCACGTCAGCGACCTTCGCCGCGTACTGCTGGTCCTTGCCCTTCACCAGCTCGCGGAGCTGGACCTGGATCTTCCCCAGCTCGACCAGCTCCTCGGCCATGGTGGCGTTGGCCTTCTTGGCGATGTCGATCTCCCGGGCAAGCGCGGCGTACTCGCGGGTGGAGCGCTGCTCGGAGAGCCGCGTTTCCCACTTGCGGACCTTCTCCTTCTCCTCGGCGATGTTCTGCTCCAGGGTTCGCCGCTGCCGCTCCACGTCGAGGAGCTTGTTCCGCTCGGCCTCGACCTCGCCCTTCGCCAGGGACAGCTCGCGTTCCAGCTCTCCCATTTGCCGCGGGTAGACCTCGGCGGACTTGCGGAGCGCCAGGATCTCCAGATCCACCTTCTGGAGATCGGCCAGGGCCTTCAATCGTTCCTGCAAAGCTGAGCTGCCTCCTGCCGCTCTCGTACCGGCGCCGCGGCCTTGTAGCAACGAAGCGCTCACAGTGCCAACGTCCTTGGGGACTGCTCATGGAGGGAACGATGCGTTTCTGTCCCCGGTGCGGCACGCCGCTGGCCTCGCAGGAGAAGGGTGGGCGCGAGCGCCTCGCCTGCCCGGGGACGGGCTGCGGCTTCGTCTTCTACGACAACCCGCTCCCGGTGGTGGCCGCGCTGGTGGAGCACGAGGGCGACGTCCTCCTGGTCCAGTCGGTGGGATGGCCCGAGTCCTGGTATGGCCTGGTCACCGGCTTCCTGGAGCGCGGGGAGGAGCCCGAGGCGGCCGCGCTCCGGGAGCTGCGGGAGGAGCTGGGGCTGGAGGGAAGGGTGGTGGCGCCGATCGGCGTGTACACCTTCCCCGAGCGCAACGAGCTCATCCTCGCCTACCACGTGGAGGCCCGCGGCGAGGTGCGGCTGGGGACGGAGCTCGCCGGGTACAAGCGCATCCAACCCGAGAAGCTGCGCCCCTGGCCCTTCGGCACCGGGCGCGCGGTGCGCGACTGGCTCGCGCACCGGGCCGAGCCGGCGTCCAGGCTCAGCCCCCCGCACCAGGGGGACGCCTGAGGAAGCGCGCAGGAGCGCGCTAGCGTCCAGGCTCAGCCCCCCGCACCAGGGGGACGCCTGAGGAAGCGCGCAGGAGCGCGCCCGCGTCCAGGCTCAGTCCTCGTCGTCCGGAGTGACGGCCTCGTCGTCGTCGAAGCTGTCGAGGTCCTCGGCCTCGTCCTCGGCCTCGGGCTCGGGCTCGGGCGGCGCGGGCTCCACCGGGCGGGGGACCGCGGCCAGCCGGCCCCGGCGGGGCTCGGGCGCGGGGCGGTTGGCCGGGCTGTCCCTCTGGTCCGCACCGCACTTCGGGCAGATCGCCTCGGGCTTTCTCATGTCGTAGAACTTGGTCCCGCACTTGAAGCAGACGTGCTTGGTCCCGAGGTCCTTCGCCGGCATCGACTCACCTGTTCCTTCGGAGCAGAGGGGGAAACGAGGCGGCGATGTAGGCGTCCGGTGCCTCCCAAGTCAACGCTGGAACGCCGTACGATGGGCCCCCTCCGGCCGCCTTGACCTTCTTCTGCGAGAGCTGTGGACAGCCCCTCCTGCTCGAGGGCGAGGCCTCCCCCGGACTGCGAGTGGCCTGCCCCGCCTGCCAGGCGACGGTGGACGTGCCCATGCCGGCCGGCGACGAGCCGCTGGAGGTCAGCTGGTTCGCGATGGTGCGGGGCTCCCAGGTGGGGCCCATGGCCCAGGAGCCCCTCGAGCAGCTGATCCGGGCCGGTGAGGTGACCGGGAAGACCTTCGTTTGGTGCGAGGGCATGGCCGAGTGGCGGCGGGCCGAGACCCTACCCGAGCTGGCGCCCTCGCTGGCAGCGACCCGGCCCCCGAAGCCGGCCTCCACCGCCGACCTGTCGCAGCTCTTCAGCGACCTCGACCTCACGGTGTCCCGCCCCATGGACGCGCGGGCGGTGGAACAGATGCTCTCCGGTGCCCGAGCCCCCCGGACCGCCCTTCCCGAGCCCGCGACCGCCCCTGGCCGCACCATCACGCGAAGTACCGCGGTTGCATCGGCGAGCCGGAGGACCCGGCGGGCGGCCGACGAGGACGACCTCGAGGCCTCCGGTCTCGCCCGCCGCAATCCCGCCTGGAAGGTGGTGCTGACGGTGCTGCTCGTGGTCACGGTTCCCCTCGCTGGGCTCTACGCGCTCTCGAGCCTGAGCGTGCTCCCGCTCGAGGTGCCGCGGGTCGACCCGGCGACCGGTGCCTCGGTCAAGGAGCCGGCCTTCTCCGCGAAGGGCGTCCGCGGTCTCAAGGACCTGCTCCTCGGGAACACTCCGCGCCCGGCGGCAGCTTCCCCTGCCCGCGAAGCCCGCGCTCCTGCCCCGAAGCCCGCAGGGGCGGCTGCTGCCCCCGCCCCCGCCCCCGCTGCGGCGCCCCCGAAGCCCGAGCCCCCGCCTTCCCCGGAGCTCAAGAGGCTCTACGGTGACACGCGCAAGTCCGACGTCGGACCGACCGCGGTGCCTACCCTGGCGCACGCCGCCGCGTCCCCGGCGGCCGGCGCGGGCCCCCACCAGCAGGCCCTGGCCAGGGTGGTCGCCCAGAGCGGCCCGGCGTTCCAGTCGTGCATCGAGCAGCAGCTGAAGCGCACCCCGAACTTCCGCGGCGGGAAGGTGAACCTGGTGGCGACGGTGGGTGCGTCGGGCACGGTGAAGCAGGCGCGGCTCGACCGGAAGGAGATCGACGTGTCCGACCTCGGGAGCTGCCTGAAGTCGCGTGCGAGGCGGCTGGTGTTCCCCTCCTTCGAGGGGGACGACGTCGAGGTGGAGATCCCGCTGGTCCTCACCGCGGCGCTCTGATGGCCTCTCCGGTGGTGAATGCGTGGCTGGAGGCCGTGCGGGACTGGTCCGGCCTGAGGCCCCCGCCCGCTGCCCGGAGCGTCGGGCTGCTCCGCGCCGGCGGTCCGGCGACGCAGCGCCCCTGGGGACCCCGGGCGATCGCGGCCCTCGGCTCCCCGGGAGCGCTCGCGCCGTACATCGACCACACGCTCCTCCGACCGGACGCCACCGAGCGGGAGATCGAGATCCTGGCCGAGGAGGCGCGCGCGCACGGGCTGGGCGGCGCCTGCGTGCATCCGGTCCACGTGGCCGTGCTGGTGCGGGCCCTCGGCGACGCCGAGGTCGAGCCGGTCTCGGTGGTCGGTTTCCCCCACGGCGCGCACCTGACCGAGATCAAGCTCCTCGAGGCCCGCCGGGCCGCCGACGAGGGGGCGCGCGCGGTGGACGTCGTCGCCGCGCTCGGTCACCTCCGGGATTTCGAGGTGGAACCGGTGCTCGCCGAGCTCCGGGCCCTCGTCTCTGCGCTCGCTCCGGTCCCGGTCCGGGTGATTCTGGAAACGGGTCTCCTGCCCCCGCGATCCGCGGTGCTGGGAGCAGGGCTGGCGGTGGCGGCGGGGTGCGACGCGGTGAAGACCTCCACCGGCTTCAATGGCCCGGGCGCGCGGCCCGAGGACGTCGCGCTCCTGCGCGCGGTGGTGGGCGAGCAGCTGGGGGTGAAGGCCTCGGGCGGCATTCGAACCGCGGAGCAGGCCCGGGCGCTCATCGCCGCCGGTGCCAGCTGCCTCGGAGCATCCTCCTCGCTCGGCTTGCTCGAGGGCTGAGGCACGGGGGACCGAGCCTGGCCGCTGGAGGAGCGGGGCTGAACCGCCGTGGCCCGGCTTCGCCCCGCCGCGGTTGCTGGCGTCCCCGATCGAACACAGCTTGCCGGGGAACTGCGGACAACGGGGTGTTCCATGCTCTTCGCCCTCGGCGGGCTCCTCTTGGTGATCTGGCTGGCGAGTCTCGCGCTCAAGGTCACCGTCGGCGCCATCCACCTGTTGCTGGTGCTGGCGGTCGTGCTGTTCGTCATCGGATTCATCCGCGGACGCACCGGACGAACGCCGGCGTGAACGCACTTCCGCGCTGGACCTCGGCCGAAGGCGCGCTAGAAGGCCGGGCCCGGGAGCTCCATGGGGCTGACCGCCGCTCAGAAGAGGACACTTCGCCGCGCCCTGCAGGCGCTGGTGAGCGACGTGTCCACGAAGGGGACGAGGCGCATCGCTCCCAACCGCACCGACGAGACCCGGGTGGGCGGTGACGAGGACGAGCAAGCCCTCAACGAGATGCTCCAGGCCATTGCCTCGGACAGGAATCGAGCGTCCGGTGATGTGCTGGGAAGGGCGCAGCGTGCGCTGGAGAAGCTGGACCAGGCTCCCGACGAGGCCGGCACCTGCGAGGAGTGCGGCGAGGACATCCCGTGGGGCCGCCTGAAGGCCATGCCGTTCGCGGAGCTCTGCGTGAGCTGCCAGGGCAAGCGCGACCGGCCCCACCACGGCCCCACCCGCCGGGGGCCGACGGACTTCCGATGACCGACCGCTCCCGGCTCATCCAGCAGGTGGACGCGTGGAGCGCGGCGGACCCCGACGAGACGACGCGCGCCGAGCTGCAGCAGCTGCTGGCCGCGGAGGACTTCTCCGAGCTCGAGGACCGCTTCGCTGGCACGCTCGAGTTCGGCACTGCCGGGTTGCGCGGGGTCGTGGGAGGGGGCCCCAACCGGATGAACCGGGCGGTCGTGCGCCGCGCGAGCGCCGGTCTCGCCGGGTACCTCCTCGCCACCGTCCCCGATGCCGCCCGGCGAGGCGTGGTGGTGGCGCGGGACGGGCGGCGGATGAGCAAGGAGTTCGCCGAGGACACCGCCGCCGTGCTCGCCGCCGCCGGCATTCCCGCGCTGGTGCGCCCCGGCTTCACCCCCACGCCCCTGTGCGCCTTCCTGGTGGAGCACCTCGGAGCGTCGGCCGGGGTGATGGTCACCGCCAGCCACAATCCGCCGGAGTACAACGGGTACAAGGTGTACTGGGGGAACGGCGCTCAGATCGTCCCGCCGCACGACGGGGGCATCGCCGCCGCCATCGCCCGGGTGGGCCCGGCGCGGGAGATTCCTCTCGCGGACCTGACCGACGCCCGGGTGCACGGGCTGCTCCGGGACATCGGACCGGAGCTGGACCAGGCCTATCTCGAGGGCGTTCTCGCCCTCCGGTTGCATCCGGGCGAGGGCACGGATCTGACCGTCGTCTACACGCCCATGCACGGCGTGGGCGGGCCCCTGGCTCTGGAAGCGCTCCGGCGCGCCGGCTTCGGCAGGGTCCACCCGGTCCCCGAGCAGCTGCACCCCGATCCGGCGTTCCCCACGGTGCGGTTCCCGAACCCCGAGGAGCCCGGGGCGATGGACCTCTCGCGCGCGCTGGCCGAGCGCACCCGGGCGGACCTGGTCCTGGCCAACGACCCCGACGCGGACCGGCTCGCGGTGCTCACCCGCGAGACCTCCGGCCTGCTCCGCGCCCTGACCGGCAACGAGGTGGGGGTGCTGCTCGGCCACTACCTCCTGGTCCAGGGGCCGCGGCGGGAGCGGCCGCTGGTGATGACCACCATCGTCAGCTCGCCGCAGCTCGGGGCCATCGCCCAACGGTTGGGCGCCCTCTACGACGAGACGCTCACCGGCTTCAAATGGATCGCCAACCGCTCCCTGGAGCGCGCGGCGAAGGACGGCGCCGGGCTGGTGTTCGGCTTCGAGGAGGCGCTCGGCTACACGGTGGGAACGCTGGTCCGGGACAAGGACGGCATCGGCGCGGCGCTGGCGATGGCCGACCTCGCCGGCTGGGCGCGAGCGCGCGGCACGACGGTGGCCGGGTACCTCGAGGAGATCCAGCGCGAGTTCGGGGTCTACGTCTCGAAGCAGCGCAGCTTCACCCTCCCCGGGGCGAGCGGGGCGGAGACCATCGCCCGGGTGATGGAGGCCTTCCGGAAGGACCCCCCGTCCCGGGTCGGCAGCCGGACGGTGGAGTGGGTGAAGGATTACAAGGCGCGGACGCGGACCGCCCAGGGCCGGACCGAGCCGCTCACCTTGCCGGCTTCGAACGTGATCGCCTACGGGCTCGCGGGTGGCGCGCGGGTGACGCTCCGCCCGTCCGGCACCGAACCCAAGATCAAGTACTACTTCGAGCTGCCCGAGACGCTCGCCGCGGGGGAGGACGTGCCGACCGCGCGCACCCGGGGCGAGGAGCGGCTGGCCGAGCTCGAGCGCGACTTCCTGACGCTGGCCACCGCACGTGGTCAGCCCGACGGCTGAGGCAACCGAAGCGTCTTCACTTGGAAAGGAACGACTCGTGCGACGGACAATGCAGATCGCGGTGTGCTGTGCGGCGGTGTTCTCGCTGGGCGTGGGGGGTGTTGCCCGGGCCCAGACCGAGGTGACGACGGCCACGGGCTCGCACCGGTGGACGGTGCAGTCGGCCGAGACGGTCGGGCCGGGGGTCAACGTCGGCGCGCTACAGGCAGGCTTTCCCGGGCTGGATCTGATGCTCATCCACGGACTGGACGACACCACCGACGTCAACGCGCACGTCGGGCTCAACTACGCCTTCGAGGGGCTGACCACGGCCGCGCGGTTCGAGTTCACCGCCCAGGTCGGCATCCGCAAGGAGCTCCTGGCGATCGGAAACAACATGAAGCTGTCCGGACGGTTCGACCCCGGCATTCTCATCGCCACCTCGCCGGGGGTGTTCGGAATCAAGATTCCGGTCGGGCTCGAGTTCGGGATCCCGCTGAGCAGCCAGCTCATCGTGAACGCGACCCTGGATCTGCCGATGTTCTTCACCTTGGGCGACGTGAGTGCCTTCTACATCCCGCTGCTCTTCGGCGGGGGTGCCGAGTACCTCATCCAGCCCAACCTGGCGGTCATCGGCAAGATCAAGGTCGGGCCGACCTGGGGCACCGGCGACGCGAGCGGAAGCCACTTCACGCTCTACGCACTGGTCGGCGCCGCCTACAAGTTCTGACCTTGGCCTGCCGGGTGAGCGGTCCTCGCCCGAGTCAGGGTAGCCCTCGCGCTGCGATGGTGTGACGTGCGTCTTCTTTCTGTACGTCCCACCGGACCCGGCCTACCGTTTTGCCGACAACCGACGGGGGGTGGCGCCGTCCGGGAGCGATCTCGTCGGCACCCGGGCCCAGGGAGGCCCGGACGGTTGAGACCGCGCTGAGAGCTTCAGGGAGGACATGTGAGAGCAGCGAAAAGCAATGCAGTCGGATGGACCGCAGTGTTCGCGCTGAGCCTCGGTGGCCTGGCCGGCGCTCAGACCTCGACCAACCACTGGACGGTCGATTCCGGGGAGACCGTCGGCGCCGGGGCCAACGTCGTTCGCGGCCAGGTCGGGTTCCCCGGTCTCTGGGCGGACATCATCCACGGAACGGACCCCACGACCGAGATCGGCGGGCGGCTCCAGCTCAACTACGGCGTCGAGGGCCTGACCAGCAGCACCCATTTCGAGATGGCGGTGAACTTCCTGCTCCGCAAGCAGTTCGTGGACACCGGGAAGTTCAAGTTCGCCGCGACCTTCAACCCGGGCCTCCTCTTCTACACCGCGTTCTCCACCACCACCTTCGGCATCACCTTCCCCATCGAGGGGCAGTTCGGCATTCCCATCGACCCCAAGCTCACCGTCAACGCCTCCTTCGGGCTACCGATGTGGGTGACCTTCGGCGACTTCAGCGCCTTCTACCTGCCGATCCTGTTCGGCGCCGGGGTGGAGTACCTGCTGGAGCACAACATCGCGCTCACCTTCAAGCTGCGGATGGGTCCGACCATTGCCTTCGCCAACGGCGGCTCGGCCTCCAGCTTCACGCTGAATGCGCTATTCGGGGTGGCCTACAAGTTCTAGGCGCCCGCAGTCAGAATGCCCGGATGACTCCGTACGAGATCATCCGGGCCAAGCGCGACGGCGGCACGCTGCCGGCCGACGCGCTCCGGGAGTTCGTGGCGGCGTACGGCCGGGGCGAGGTCCCGGACTACCAGATGGCCGCGCTGTGCATGGCTGTCTTCTTCCGCGGGTTCGACGGAACCGAGCTGCGCACCTGGACCGAGGCGATGCTCCGGTCGGGGGGGACGCTCCGGCGATGGGCCCGCTCGCCGGCGAGGGTGGACAAGCACTCCACCGGTGGAGTCGGCGACAAGGTGTCGCTCTGCCTCGCTCCGCTGGTGGCGGCCTGCGGCGTGGCGGTCTTCACAGCGGTTGCTGTCTTCGAAGCGGTGGCCCCTATGGCGGCCCCCATGTCCATGTTTCATTCCAAACATCCGATACTCCTTATGTT
>Ga0105104_10001104_pt1 | contig 20509 bp, 11 predicted proteins | sample PPLLaktember2015_3_FD_87034 | JGI IMG/M metagenome (GOLD analysis project Ga0105104, IMG submission 87034) | Freshwater sediment microbial communities from Prairie Pothole Lake near Jamestown, North Dakota, USA - PPLs Lake P7 Core (6) Depth... | ecosystem: Environmental > Aquatic > Freshwater >... | reverse complement strand
GTTATGTGATTTGACGCTGATGAACGAATACACTCCATTTTGGAGGCTCCTGTCCATCAAACCCCTGAAGCAATTAAAAAAACCTTCGGGATCATGACTCTCATTGTATTGCTGATCATAAACAGCATTAAAATGCTGAAATACATTAATTACCTTTCCGTCAGCCCCGGCAAATTTCATGACATGCCCGCTTCCGGTAAAATTACCCTGGTTTTTTCCGGGCGTGCCAAGAAAGTATTCGCCCTGGTTGGATTTCATATCATAATGGGCATAATTAATATCCATTTCAATGCCATGTTTTTCTTCGAGTCTTGCCTGCGCTCCGAAATCCTGCTTACCATCAGCATCTGTGCCGCACCATACGAACCAATGATTGACATTTGTACGAATTGTCAATCCGTATTTGCCGGCTATTTCATTTTTCCGCATTCTCAGTGCACTATCCATGTTGTTCCATGTCGGGTTATAAGCTTCCCGGGTGTCATCCGGATGACCTGCGATCTCAAATCCCTTTTCTGTCCACCTTTCGACCCATTCCCGGGATACATTATCAACGCCTATAATATAAATTGACATTTTTGCTCCCATGGAATCAATATCGCGGAATTGGATTTCAAAATCGGCTTCAGTTTTGTATTCACCATCATTGGTTAGCGTAACAAGACACTCGAGTGAATCCGGAAAATACCAGAAACGGGGCAGGGGTTCAATATCTTCCTGCATGTTTTCGATACAATGCGACAGCAAGGCCATCTGTTCGTCGGCCTGATTTATTGTATTGTTGGAGGTATCCACCCAGCCTTCGGTAAACAGATCCATTCCCCTGATTCCGGGAATACCGTCTTTTTCCATACCTGCAAAATCGGGGTTTCCCTGTCGGGTATAAACTATGCTCCGGGGCAGGTTGTAGAGGAAAGCCGTTGCACGGCCTTGCTCAAAATTATGGCTGACTATAGCCGGAAATCCCCTTTTGTCTGCTTTATCGGTGAACAGGCCGGCAAGGGACTCACCACCCTTGAGATTATAAATTTCGGAAAGCCCGTGAAACTGCAATAATGCGGGATTCAGCCCCCTGCCCTGTTCCTTAGCGGTGTCAATCCGGACGTAACCCCCTGAAATCATTTCATTCCGGGGTTCTACACCAAATAGTCCGGATAGCTCCGGCTGAGGCATCACCGAGATTAATCTCCCGCCTTTCCTCACATATTCACGGATCAGGGCAGCTTCATCCTGTTCAATCCCTGATTCAGCCAGGATCACAAGATCAAAAAGACCGAGGAAGGAGGAATTTATGTTACCGCCTGCAAGGGAATCCATCTCAAATTCATTGAAACCCTCAGTTTTCAAAATTTCCGCCGTGTATGTGCCAAAATCACGGTCGGCGGCTATTATCAGGATCGGAGCAACCTTAGGTTTTTCCGAGCAGCCAATTATCAGGTACAAAATAATCAGGGATGTCAGAAAAGGAAAATGGCGGTTCATAGTTAAGAATTTGAAGTATCGTACCATGTTTTGATTACTGATTTCCTGCCTTTAAAGCTTCGAGCGCAATTTTTTCATACACAGACATTGCCTTGCGGTACCTGTTCTGAACAATGTCAAGGTCATGGGTAAAGTACTGGTTCCATGGACCTCCCGGGGCAATATTGGCAAGGGTTGTTTCAATCCATTTTACAAAATACCGTGCATCCCCGGCACTTGCCCTCACCGGTGAATTTTTCACCGTCAGATAAACTGGTGCTGTATGGGTCTGATGCCCGGAATCATTCATTCTCCGGGCACAAATCCAGCTGCTCTGAAGTATCGGTACACGGGTTTTAAGTATTACCGGTTCACCGGGCTTTGCTGAACCTTCCTGCACTGCCACAACTTTTCCGTTTAAGATTATTTCTATCCTGCCGGATTGCTCTGAAATGGACGTCCAGGTAACTTCAATCCCGGCGTCGGATTTGTCTTTCAGATGTATCTCATCACCAGGCGTGGCTTTCCCGTCCACTTTCAGATCCAGGAACTCAAGGTGTCCGTTGGTTGCCACCACCGTTCTTCCGTTTTTAATTCCTTCGACCCATTTCCGGTATGTAAACGGCTGTTCCTTTACCTGGACATATGTTAGTAAGGATCCGAAAGGCTGACTGTTGTTGCATGGGAAATCTGTTCCTGCTGCCCAGCCAATCCGGAATCCGCAGTTCAATAATTTATAGTATGCCTTTACGGAAGCATCATTGAGCCAAACATCTTCAGCCAGGAAATCGATGGTTCCTAAAGCCGCTTCAACGGGGTAGTCTATTGGAGTGCAGCAATCCAGGACACCCGGTATGGAATCCTTCAGATATTGCATATGGCAGAACCCGACAATGGCATTCTGGGATCTTCCGTATTCAAGGATCTTATATGGTGATTCATCCCAGATGAGATGGGCCTCTTTTAATCCCAGCAATACCAGGTGGCCTCCCAGCGCCTTGTTTTCAAATGTGGTTCCGGCCGGATCGAAATGCCATTCCGCATCCCAATGGATGGTCCGGCCAGGTTTGGATTGCACTGCATCGGAACCGGTGACTTTAGGGAGATCACTTTTGCTGTCCTTTACTTCACCGTCACCCATATCGGCCAGCACCGAAATGACAGCGAGGTTGTTTGGCTCCATCATGGCATTGAATTCACTTTCTGCCAGGATGGCCGTTCCGTCGCCGCAATTGCGGTGCACATGCATATCACCGGCATGCCAGTCAGGAGGTTCAGGCCTAATTGTGTTCGTTGATGAGGACAATATACCGGAGGTCCCGGTGATCGTAAAAACAGATTCCGAAGGGATGGAAGCTTTAAAACTCTTTCCCGAAACCATAATTTCATTCCCTTCTGTAAGATTGGATGCGGAACTAGTGTAAATCAATTTCATGTTTTTCACAACCGGAAGATTGGAAAGAATTCCATTGACTGTAATAGTCCGTTTGCTGTTATTCCTCCCTACGATTACCATTTTTCCGTCCGGATTGCGAAAGGCACAAGCCAGGAGGTTGCTGTCCTGTCCGGTTACGCCAATGCGCACGGAGCCAGGCTTAATGAACTTCATGATCTGGGCATGTTCATAATACTGTTTGCGGGGCTTCCAGCTTCCGTCAGGTGAAATATATTCGATCAAAGGTTTACCCTCATCACTTTTGAACCAAAAGGCCCAGTCATTGGGTGGAATATCGCCATAACCATTTCGCCTTGCATGCTGGTAAACACAGTCAAATCCGTCCCAGAAAATATAGGCTCCGGCATTGTCATCCAGCTGACCCAGCATATTCCTGATGCCTGCTGTTTCAGTTACCCAGTAAGGCCTGGTCGGATACGGGGACTTGCTGATCATATTCCAGTAATTTGCTGCATCACTGCCATATTGGTGTACACCCCAAAATGCCACCTTGCGCATAAGAGAAGTATCATTTACCATTTCGACCAGGCAATCCTTAAACAAGCGGTCCGCTGCAGCATCCGGAGCCACGAATCTGATATCGCCCATCCCGATTGCATCGAGTTTATCGCCAAGCTTCCTGGCAATACGGGCCCACTGGATCCCATCGGGAATATTTGGTCCTTCCACGATCCCATCCGGATGTTCGGCGCTTTTGCTCATTCCAATCACATCAGTCTCATTCATAGGTGATACCAGTGTAAATTGTATCCCCACCGTGTGCCGCATATAATACAGCAGCGCAGCCATAGACTCAACAAGCTCATCTTCCATTGCATCTTTTATGGTATAGTTGGTGCCACCCATCCAGCTTTTTTGAGGGTCCTGTGCGGCCAGCGGTTGGGGAGCCGGTGCTGACCCCATAAAACTGATAATCAAACCGTTTGTGATGCCCTTCTGATTCAGGTAACGCAATGTTTTCCACACCCCCTTAAATCTGGCATTTGTGAAGACACTGTTGTAATAAGTCCAGTTGAAGTTGTTGGGATCGTTATCGTCATTGACAGCTTCCCAATCTATCTCTTCTATAACGGCCCTGAAAATGGTGGCTTTGAGTGAATCAACAAGCAAGTCAATTGCCGGCTGCATCACTTTAACATCCCTGTATTCTCCATTGTACCACCATGTGGTGTTGATGTTAACACCAAAACCGTCGATGGTCTGATATTTCATGGCACCATCTATCTGTAGCTTCATTTCTAAAGGCTGTGCGGAAACCGCCAGGGAAATTATACCTGCCAGGATAAAAATTCTGAGCCTTTTTGTCTGAAAGCAAATTTGTCTGGTTATCATATTACCGGAAATTTTGAATTAATGATTAGGGGAATTACTAATATGGTTATTTGTCGATTCCGAAACAAAATAGTTTTTAGTCAGGGTTACCTGATATCAGTAAATTACCTGCATTTCTATGCATGATTGTTACGGAATAATCACCATTACCAAGGTCCCTGATGCTGTAAGTGTCCGGTTTCAATTCCTTTCCCATGGACAGGGGGGTGCCATTAATGGATACTTTTGCGGGATTAAAAGCAAGCCGTAAATATTCGGTCCCGTTTCCGGTTGCTGCTGTATATTTTATTTCATTGGTACCATATTGCACATCCCGCAATATCCCTTCCGAATAAAGTATGTGGTTTTCCTGGGGGGGAGCCCATTCCGGAATCCCGGCGAAAGCATGATAGAACATCCTGGGGCATTCCCCGTAACAATCGGACCACCAGCTTAGGATACCCTTACTGACGGGGCTTTCAAACGCCATTCCGCTTGAATCGTTGCAATATGTTACCCAATTCAGGGAGCGGTATGCTTTTTCCCGGTAGGATGTATCACCTGATACGGCAAACCATCGGGCACATTCTGCAGCATACCTGGCGGTCTGGTAATCCATTTTATAATTGAAAGAATCCTGCTCTCCCACAATGTTTGCTCCCCACATTGTGGACGGTTCTCCCTTGCTGGTACGGAATACAAAGTAATCCTCGGTCCATTTGATCAGCCGGGGTATATCCGTTTTCCAATCCGGATCAAGTTCCGGATAATCGAACAGGCATAATGTGGTGTTGCTGGCACTCAGATTGCTTTTGTAGGTATTGCTTTTAACATCGGTATCAGTGTGCCCGTCAGTCCAGTAACCTGTTTTCATCGGGTACTGCAGGATGAAATCCTTTGCTTTGTCGCGGGCGGCGCTGTATGCTTTTACATTGCCCAAACCAGCCCTTACCAGGTTTTCCAGCAGCATGTAGCATCCTGTCCAATTGGCCCCGTAAGGTGCAGTGATCCTGCCATTGTCCATCACAACCCTGTATGGCCATACCGATTGGTCCCCGTTTCCTGTCCTGGCATTCTTTGCAAGAACATCGGCAATCCTGAGCGCTGCATTAAGATATTTCTTTTCGCCGGTAAAAAGATACATCCTGTAATAGGTCAATCCCATTTCACCCGCGTGATCCACGTGTGTTTCATGGAGAACCAGTCGTCCGGCACTGTCAAAACCCCTGAATATTGTATCCCCGGCATTGGTGGTTGTATAGGGGAAATCCGGCCAGGCAAAGTCAGATGAACTGGTCCCGTGTTCGAGGGTGTAATCGACAAAATCACGGATAATCTTCATAACACCGTGATCACCCGTATAGGCATAATATAGCCTTGCCGATTCAAACCAGTTTGGTATTTTTTCTGCAATATCATTCATCCACATATCCGGTAAAATAGAATCATTGCTGACCCGGAAGGCGCAATAAAAATAGTACTGAGGGTATCTTGATCTTGGTTCCGGTCCGGGAGAATTGGGGACATTGTTCTTTATAAAGTTCCACCTGAGATGAAGAAAATGATCATATGCTTTTTCACGGGGGGTATACCAGGGGAGGATCTTTTTCTGATCGTCCAATATCACTTTATGGGTGCAGAAAAATTCATCAGGCGCCATGTTGGTCTTATGGGTGCATGAGGCCAGCAGAATAAGAAAAATTACCAGAATATTTTTCATGGTTCAATGGGTTTTCATTAAAGGAAGGTTACAAATGGTATGACAAGATAGCCAGGATTTCTGATTTTGACCACAATCAAAGTTATCAATGTTTGTACAAAACCTTTACATTTCTGATCAGATGGTCAGAAAATGCACAGTCAGGGCTGTTTGCTATATCAGGGAATCCGGAATGAATGACAGTGAACTCAGGCGGTCATTTACGCAGTTTGATCTGCAATGCGGTAGCTTCCATGATCTGCTCATCATAGGTCGGTATTTCATATTCCCTGAGTATGTCCCTGACTTTGGTTTCGGGATCCAGACTTTCAAGAGTAGCCCAGTTTTCGTCATGGCAGATCCTAAAACGGATTTTCCTTCCGTACTTTTTCTGGATTGCTTTGAATTTAAGGGAATTAGGCCATAGATGAAGAAACTCTTTCTCGAGATTTACCGGTGCGCAAACCCATCGGGCAAAATCTCCGTCCCCGGCGATTACATCCCCTGTCATGTCCAATATCCGGGCATTCTCACCGGTAGCAGACAATATATAATAGTGATTGATCCATGCCCGGTTTTGTAAAGTATTGGAGTATGGGCCCTGTGAGGAAAAACACACAATTTCGGCACCATCCCGTTTTAAGGAACTCCAGCCATCCGCCCAGTCAGCATCTGCGCATATCTGCAACCCTATGGTGCCAAAATCAGTTTTAAAGGCCGCTGGATTAACAGGTCCCGGGGTGATGCCGCCGCTTTTATAATAGGTTTCGGGTATTATTTCCGTAGCGGTAGGATGAATTTTGTGGAATATCCCGGCTGACTTTCCCTGTCGGTTTATAAGGATAGAGCTGTTATAATAGCGTCCGTCCTTCTTTGTTACTATGGGACAGGTTATGTAACAATTGTGATTTCTTGCGACTTCTGCAAGCAAACTGGCAACCGGACCCGGATTAGTTTCATCTTCCGCGATCCCGGAAAGTGAAAAAGGTTCATTTACCCAGGAAATATTTATCGTTTCAGGCAGGCAGATCATATCGGGTTCAAACGGATAAATATTTTCCATCCGTTCCAGAACGGCTTTCATCCTCTTTTCAATGGTCTCTTCGGGCCAGAGGCCCTTCAAACTGATTGCGGCTACCCATACCTCACGGGGAAGACGGATTTCTCTTTTTATCATGTCCGAAATATTTCTTTATAATCTGTACTTGTTTTGGACTTCTGTCTCATTTTTTAACAATTCCTCATAGGTAGGAATCTCAAATTCCTTCAGAACGGCTGACAGCTGCAAGCCGGGATCCCGGTTTTCAATGGTGATAACGTCCGTGGATCCCCAAACCTTGATCCCCAACCGGTCACCGTACTTTTTAAACAGATCGGGAAGCGCACCATTGGTCGGCCAGGTTGTAACATTCACTTTATCAAGACTGATCGTTGCCCAGGCATACCGGATAAACTCACTTGTACAATCCAGGTCATTTCCGGAAATATCGATTACCCTTGCATCTTTTCCGGTTGCGGACAGGATATAAAAATTGTTCTGCAGGGCAAGATAGTTCAACATTTTTCCTCCAGAAAAAGCAGATGAAAACAATATGATCTCAGCACCTTTTTTCTTCAGGTATTCCCATCCTTCCGGCCAGTTTGCATCATAACATAATTGCATACCCACCTTCCCGAAATCAGTCTGTATTACCGGCTGATCCAAGGCCCCGGGAATTATGCTGCTCCCGGGGTAGTCCTGGTCAGGCAGGAGTTCCGATTTTGCAGGATGTGTTTTATGGTACACCCCGGCAATTTTTCCCCCGCGGTCAACCAGGATGCTGCTGTTATAATACCCGCCGTCCTTTTTTGTGATCAGCGGGCATACCACATAGCAATTGTTTATTTTGGCGAAGGATGCGATCATGCCTGTCAGCCTCCCCGGAACCTGTTCATCTTCTGCCACTTCAGCAAGGGATTTTTGCTCACGAACCCACATGGTGGCAAATAATTCAGGCAGGCAGATAATGTCAGGTTGTAATCCGGAGACTTCATCCATCCTTTCCAGGATTCCTTTCATTCTTGTATCGGTATTTACATCGTGGAGCAGGCCCTTGAGGTCAATACCAGCAACACGTATTTCCCCGGGAAGCTTTTCCGTTTTTGTTGACCTTTCTTGTCCGCCAAAAGCACCAAAACCTGCTATTCCTGCTCCCAAACCAAGAGAAGATTGTCTGATAAAGCCTCTTCTTGTCGAATATTTGTTGGTTCTCATAATATGCTGATTATAATTTATCGGTTAATCTTCACCCCGGTCCAATGCAAATTTCGTTCAGGAATGCTGGAAAGCAGGTCCCGGTATCTATGCAAACAATGACTCCCTTCAGTACCGGATCACCGGGGGTTTTTTACCGGAGCACTTTCCGCAGAAGGCGGATTATAGGCCAGTTCATTATCCGGGACATCCCAGTAATCGAGGAAACCGTAGTTTATTGTTGCATTGGTGTTTAATTGACCATTCTGGTCTATCACTATGCAACCCTGCCGGCCGTCAAAAATTACACCCCATCTGCGGGCATCATAAAAGGATAAACCGCGGAAAGCCAGTACGACACGTCTTTCCTTTCTAAGTGCGGTATTGGCCTCATCTGCTGACAGGCCCGTGCCGGTAAGGGCACTCAGGCCTGCTCCCTGTTGAATTCTCAGCTCATCAATAATGGCCAGGCCGCCTTCCGGATCACCCGTATTGATCAAAGCTTCCGCCTTCATGAGTTCATTTTCCTCATAAGTTGTGGCCATATATAACTCATATTCACCTGTAGTCTGGCTGCCTAACACTACTACCCCGGGCAATCCGTTACCGCCATTCAGCATGGTATAACGGGTATTGAAGGAAGTACCGCGGTCAGATCCTCCGATCCATGTACTGGTTACCGCAAAATTATTTGCAAGCCTCTGATCGGCCGGGTCATAATCCTGAATAAGCCTTTCACTCACCTTATAGATATTGTCACCGGCATTTGTAGAAATGGTTTTTGCCGGAAGATTGCCATCGGTGGGTGACATAAAATCACTATTGTCATTTGATCTGCCTGTAAACACAAGATCTTCAGCCGTTACGCCATTGTTTGCCAGGGTCAGGACTTCATTCCACAGACCGGCATTCATCGCGGTGATACGTGTATTGGCCAGGATATTCCTTGCCTTTAAAGTATTAATATTCCTGATCCACATTTCCGGAGATAGGACTCCTCCTTTTCCAACCTGGAAAATGAGGGGAATAAGTTCGCCGAGAACATTCTGGTAATTCTCATCATTCTGAAGGGCTGTTAAAGTTGCAACAGCGAGGTCGAGCTGTTTATCCGATTCATCTATTATTGCCTCGTGGCTTACATAATTGTTGTTAGTACCAGGATTATCGCTTGTAATATCGCCACCGTAATCATTTATTAGGCCTGCATAATACATTGAGCCGATCCTCGAATAGGCAAATCCTTTCCACCAGTAACACCATGCCTTCAGCGTATTCTTTTTTATCTCAGCATTTCCGGAGAATTCAACTTCCTCTGTAAGGTCTAAAATATGGTTGCTTGCGTGCAGCAGGTTATACATGAATGCCCATTCGTAATAGGCAGGATTGTTTCCCTGGTTTGCATTTTCATTCACCTGCCGGAGGAAGTCCTTCTGAATGGGCGGAGAATTGGGATTGAGCACAACTGTTGCATCATCGAGGGTAATTGCATCCGGACAGCAAATCTGGTTTATAAATACATTGGCAAAATCTGAGGTGACTACATCACCCAGCAATTCGTGAATGGCAACCACTCCTGTATAAAAGGTTGGTCCCATACCGCCATCACTGTATTTCAGGAAGTTGAATCCATTCAGGTAGGTTGTTCCCTGTGCAAGTGAGATCAGGCCTTCTTCCGTTAAAGCTGCATCAATGCCCGGTTGATTGGGATTATTGACATCAAGTTCCTCCTGACAGGAGTTGAAAAGACTCATTGCCACGAGAACTGAACTGTATAGAAATATATACTTTTTCATAATTACTGGATTTTTCGGTGTCATTAAAAGCTAAGATTTATACCGGCCTGGTAGGTTCGCAAATTGGGCATTGAATGGGAATCAACCCCCCGATCGAAGGAGGAATTTGAAGTACCGGAACTGATTTCCGGGTCCATTCCTGTATATTTGGTAAGGGTGATCAGGTTCCGGCCTGTAAATACCAGTTGTATCCTGTTAACTGCCTTAATACCAAGCATTTTTGACAAGTCGAAAGCCACGATCAGATTTCTAAGCCTCAGGAAGGACGAATTCTCGTAGAAATAGCTCTTGGTCCCGTTCCTTTCAACCTCGGCATAGCAGCCACGGTAGAATGCGGCCCATGCGCCTGTTTCTCCGTTTATTGTAATGGGATCCTCGAGGTCTCCATGAATGCCGTCGCGGTACATCCATTCTTTGGTCTGATTATAAAGATGACTTCCATTTATCCAGTCCCATTGCATTGAAAGTGTAATCATATCCTTGTAGGTGAAATCGTTAATAAAGGACATGTTAAATCTGGGATTCGGATCACCAAAGCTGTACTGATTCAGGGTAAAATAGGGAAGCTTTGTCGTTGAATTCACTACCCAGCCGTTGCTGGCAACTTCATAGTTTCCCTGGTCTCCCGTGGGAATATAGGGATCGCCCGTGGTGGGGTCTGTCGCGTTTACATCATGGAGCCCAAGGTAGCCAAACAGCTGTCCGATTTTATAGCCGGGTTTAAGAACATAGCCGGCACTGCCGGTTGAGGAACTTACAGGTATTTCTTCGTTGTTTTTAACCGAAGTAATTTCGGACGATTGTGTTGTGAAATTTACACCAAGATTCCATGTGAAATTACGGTGAATGATAACCGGGGCATTTAGGGATGCCTGCCATCCGTTTGATTTTAATCCGAAGGAGTTGTTTAGTACACCTCCTAAACCGGTTGACGGTGCAACATCCAGTGGCCAGATAGAATTATCCGTTGTCCTTTTCCACCATGAAACACTTAAATTGATTTTTCGTAACCAGTCTCCTTTGAGGACATTAATGCTCATGTCAGTGCCTATTTCAAATTCCCTGGATACTTCAACATCAAGATTTGGATTTGTTGATGTGGTAGGGGTGGTAAATACCACTCTTCCCGCCAGTGGCGTAGGGTTCAGGGTAATATACCGGTCATAGGCACCGGGCTGGATCCCTGCTTCGCCATAGGCAGCCCTTATCTTGAATTCAGGTAATACATTGCCAAGTTCTCCGCTCTTCCAAAAATCAAACGAAGAGAATCTTATATAGGCATCGCCACGCGGAAATGTGAAAGGTTTGGAGCCGGCCCCGAAGGCTGATGAATAATCGCTCCGGAATCCGCCTGAAATACCGCCGAAATCACCATAATCAAAGCGTTGTGTAATGAGGTAACCGAATGTTGTGAACAAGGTAGTAAAGTCCGATGTCACCCTGAAACTGTTTGCATCTGCACCTGTGTGGGGCGTATATTCCGGCATTCCGATACCTGAAACCTCGAAAAAGTTGAAATCATTTTTCCTGAAGTCATACCCGGCCTGGGTAGTCGAGATCAGGGGTATTCCGAAGTTGAGGTCCCTTTGTAAATCAACATGCAATGTTGCAGTGGCAGTGAGATTTTGAAATTTCGTGGTGCCTGTTGATTTTAGAAATTCCCCGGAGGCATCCGCAAAATTCTGGGAAGCAAGCCAAAAACCATAGTACTGGATACTTTTATTCTGCCTCTGATCCCTGAATGAAAATTCATTATCCTGTTTCTGATAATTGATACCATATTTTGCATCAAATTCCAAAAACCGGGTCAATTTATAATTCAGGTTAAAAGTCTGGAGAATGTCATATTTAATATCATCAATATCCCTGTATTGCTGATCGTAAAAAGCATTACCGCCAATGTTACCGACCGAATTTCCGAAATAGATGATATGATTTCCGTCTTCATCCTTGAATGCATAATCCGCAAAAGGCCTTGACATGTTGATTGCACCGATGACAGCATCTCCGTTCATGGTGTTCTTTGTGGATATTATTTGGGTAATGGATCTGAATCTCAGATTTTTAAATAATTCAACACCCACATTCGTAGTGAGGTTTGTCCGGTCCAGGTAACCATTGTTTTTTAAATTGCTTTCCTGGTGATTATTTGAAAGCGTAAAGGCAACATCGAAATTCTCACGGCCGCCCGAAATGGTTACAGCATTGTTATAGGTGGCTGCATTCCGGTAGAACATTTTATAGTGGTCATAATATTTCAGATTCCTGTCATAGGGTTTATCCGATACCACCGTAGGGTCAGTGCTCAGCCATATCAAATCCGCCACGTAACCGGCTGCGGGGTCAAATACGAGGGGGTTGCCATCTCCGTCAACCACATTGTTCTGGGCATCCGTATTGAATCCATGCAATTTCGCCTTATGCACATCACCAACATTCAAATAGGAACTTGTTGCAATGCTTGATGAGACATCTACGTTGATTTTGCCGTTCCTGGCTCCTTTCTTGGTAAACATCTGTATGACGCCATTGGCGCCCTGCGCACCGTAAATTGTGGCAGATGCCGCACCCTGAACCACTTCTACCCTGTCAACGGTGCTCAGATCAAGGGAATTGAGGTTAGTGGCGGAAACCTGGATTCCATCAAGAAGGATCATGGGCAGTGTACCTCCACTCATGGAATTGATACCCCTGAGGAGGATATTCACATTGGCGCCCGGGGTACCATTCACACTTGAGATCAGAGCCCCGGGAATACGCCCGACAAGGGATTGATCAATTGAGGCGGATACCGGGGACGGTAATTGATCTGCGGTAATTGACTCAACCGAAAATGCCAGCTTTGTTTTGCTTGTGGCAACGCCTACACCGGTCACAACCACGGCTTCAAGACCTATAGCCGATTCCATCATGGAAACGTTGATTTGCATCTGATTGCCGATTTCAATGACCTGGGTTTCCATGCCAATAAATGTAAAGGTCAGGCTCCTGGCATCCTCCGGAACTTCAATGCTGAATCTTCCGTTGGGATCGGTAATTACACCCTGATTTGTTCCGGTGATCACAACATAGGTTCCGGGTAACGGAACACTATCCTTGTCAGTGACAAGGCCGGTTATGGTTTTTTGTTGCAGCAGCTCTTTGGGAGCAATTACGATCAGGTTATTTTCATAGGCTTTGTAGGTCAGCGGCGATTTGGAAAAAACATCATTCAGCACACTGATAACATCTTTCTCTTTTGCCTTCAAATCAATATGTTCATCCAATACAAGCAAATCGTCACTGTAAAAAAAACGGATCTGACATTGCTGTTCAATGGTTTTCAGCACTTCGCGGATCGACTTATCCTGCACATCCATGTTGACCGTGATCTGGGAGTATATGCTTGCATTGAGATGCAGAACACCAAGAATAAGAAGGATTAAAGTCAGTTTCATGATTAGCAGAAATTTTTTCATTCCGGAATCCTTCCCGGGAATGAGGTTTAGACAGTTTTTTTTCATAGTTTTGATGGGTTTAACAGTTTAACAACCAATTGTCTTACGAAAAATGGGGCATTGGAAAATTGCGGAAACCGGGCGCGGGATGTGACAGCATCCTGCGCCTTTATTTATTTTGGGGTATCTGATTAATGCTTCATAGGCTGTTGTTTTTTAGGATGTAAGGGCGCTGAGGAGTATTTAATTTCTGTTGTATAATTGTTTGTAAAGATTTTCTGATTTCTTATTTTCCGATATCGTTACGGTCCTGCCTTTTACCCTGAATCGGATCGGGGCCGTGATGCTCATTACCTCAAGCACCTGTTCAATAGGCTCTGCAATTATGGTTCCTGTAAACCTGAAATTTTTTAATCTTTCGGATTCAAAAACAATCAGAACATCGAACCTCCTTTCAAGGTCAACTGCTATCTGAGACAGGCTCTGTCGTTCAAAGATCCACCTGTTTTCCTTCCATGAAACAACAGGTTCCACATCTACATTATCCGTGACCAGCCGTGTGACGGGTGATATTGTTTGTTCCTTTGAAGGTTCAGGAATCGTTACAGCTTCCTTTTTCTTCGAAACTGGTTTTCCCGCCCCGGAAACATTTTGCTTAAAAAATGTAAGCTTCTGATTTGGACCGAGGATGGTTTTTCCCTTCCCGGACGGAGCTGTTATCTCTTCAATACTTACGGAACCTTCCACCAGGGTGGTCTCAATAATTTTGTCCTCCCTGTAGGCTTTAATGTTAAAGACCGTACCCAATGCAACTACGTTCAGGTGTGAGGTTTTCACGGTAAAAGGCATATTTTTGTTTTTTGCTACTGAGAAGTATGCTTCGCCTTCAAGCTCAACTATCCGGTTGTCAAATCCAAACGTGCCATTGTATTTTAAGCAGCTGCCAGCATTCAAAATCACCGAGGATCCGTCGCCCAGTGTGAATTGTGCGTGCGATCCCATCGGAACCTTTAATTCATAGTCATGCTGCCCGGTACTTTTTACCCTCCCCGATCCAAGCGAATAAAACAGTATTCCGCTTAAAGAGGCCGCTATTATAAATATTGCAGCATACCTGACCAGCATGCGGATCAGACTTGAACCCTTTAGGTAGGAAGTACGGCCAATATCGGCCTTTATAGTTTCCCTGAATTTCGCAAACCCATCCCGGTAATCAGATAGTCGGTCCGGGGAAATTGCTTTTGCTGAGATCCATAATTCAGCATATTCATCAAATAAGCGTTGGTTGGAAGGGTCTGATCTGATCCAACTGATGAATTCTCCTGTTTCATCCGGGGATAATTCCCGGTTTAGATAGCCTGATATTAAATCCTCCGGCGAATTTTTGATTTTTCGTGTATTCATTTTTGTGGAAGTCTGAAAACAATAAAGACAGGAAAAACCAAAAACAGGGTTAAGCTAGGAGGTAATTTTTTTTCAGATCAACAGAAATACCAAAATTAGGGCAAAGTAGTTCTTCAGTTCCGCCCTTAAATGCGCAAGCGCTATTTTGATCTGTGTTTTGACTGTGTTAATTGATATACCCAGTCGTATGGCAATCTCAGCATACTTCATATCTTCATTCCGGCTGAGCATAAATATTTCCCTGCATGCATCCGGTAGTTTGCCGATACCTTCATCGAGTATTTTCAGGATCTCTTTTTCGTAAAGCTGTCCGAGCGGATAATCGCTGTCCCAGGCCAGATATTTATAGTCCTGATTGTCAAGCTGACCGGTTTGTTTTTTCTCAAATGAATTCCTTTCAATGTAATTAATGGAAGTATTGCGAACAGCTTTAACCAGATAAGCTTTAAGAGATGTGGTGATTTCCGTTTTATCCCTGTTGTTCCAAAGCTTGACAAATACGTCGGAGACTATCTCTTCTGAATCGGAAGCATTGTTGACAATATGCCTGGCAATGAGGCATAGAAACACATAATATCTCCTGTAAAGCTCTTCAAAAGCACTGATATCTCCCTGCCTGATACCTTTAGTAATTTGCTCATCTGAGAATTCCATCGGAAAGGACCTGATCTTTCATGATTGGCATCCAGTTATTACAAATATACTCAATATGCCAATTCCTAAAGGTACTTAAAATCCTATCCGTTAAAAAATTATGAAAACCGGAGGTTTCAGAATTCCCAACTTACCGGCATGTACTTTAATATTTTAAATTTGCATTATTGATAATTACAGGGTAATATATTCAGAAGTCATGAATATTTTTCAACGGTCTCATACTATGAATGATGGTTACCTTGTTGATATTATCATCCTTAAAATAGAAAAAAAACTCAAATGGAGAAAAGTTGTTTTCTGGACGGACAATGAATACAAGAAGTTAAGTCTTCTGATTTACAGGGAAACCAACATTTCCATCAGCCCGCAAACCCTGAAGAGGCTTTTCGGAAAGGTGAAGTATAAGGATGTTTATACTCCACAGCCAGCCACCAAGGATGCCCTGGCGAGATTCCTTGATTATAAAAGCTGGGAGGACTTTATGCATGAGCAGGGCAACGGAGGATGGAGTTTTGTGTCCTGGCTGCACAAAATTACCGTAAACAAAACCGGAAGAAGGTTAGCCGTTCTCATTAGCATAACCGCCGTTGGCCTGATGATACTTGTTTTTGTTCCGGCCGCCACCAGAAGCAGGAATATTACCTTTTACGCTGAAAATATAACAGGTACAACACCCCATACCGTCTCATTCCATTATGATATTACTAAACTTAGGGACCGGGAGGTATACATTAATTTTGATCATAGCGAGGCAGAGGAAAAATCACCGGGTGAATTGCTTGACAGAAATCGCTCGCTGATAAAACATTGCTTTGAGTCCCCCGGCTTCTTCAATGTAACTGTATTTTCGGAAGGGACTATGCTGGGATCTGCAAAAATTCATGCTTTGTCAGATGGTTGGGCAAGCTATTGCTTCAATGACGACAACTTCAGCCTTCGTAAATTTGTTTTCGGCTTGGAAAAGAAAGTCCGGGATACTTTGGAGGACGGACTTTTATACATTTCCCCAGGGGAATTGAATAAACAGGGTTTCAACGGAAGCACTGTTTTTTATCTTGAACATATGCTTTATAAGGACTTCAAGATATCCGCCGACAGTTGTATTTTGGAAGTCAGGTATAAAAACAGCGCTGATATGGGGGGAATCAGCTGTTTCGATGCCGAATTCAGGATAATCGGAGAAGATGGCCTTGCCTCGGTAATGCTGGTACAAAAAGGATGTTACCGCTGGTCAGAGGTCACTGTCGGTGAAAAGCATATGAATGGAAAATATGATGATCTGTCATCATTCAGCTCCGACCTGTCTTCCTGGAATATCCTCAGAATATTTACAAAGAACGGAAAGGCAGTCATAACCAATGACAGCGCCAGTATTTTCACCTGTGATTACAACCGATCACTCGGTAATGTAAAGGGTATCAGGTTCGTAACCAAAGGTTCAGGAGCCATTGATTATGTGAGGCTACTCAATGGGGAGGAGCAGGAAATATACAGTGACTATTTTGACAACTGAAATCTTTGGCAATCTTTTTATCAATGTACTACTTCGAATTCTCCCTTAAGTTTAATTTCCCTTGATGACCGACCAACCTGAACCTCGAAAATCCCTGGTTCCACAACCTTGTGCATATCCCGGTCCAGAAGAGCCAAATCTTCAGGAAGGAGTCTGAATTTCACAGTCTTAATTTCTCCTGGATCCAAAGATATTTTTGCAAATCTTTTTAATTCTTTTACCGGAGTCGTTACACTGCTCAGCACATCATTAAGGTACAACTGAACAACCTCATCACCCTTTGTGTGACCTGTGTTTTTTATATCCACGGATACTTCCACTTCTCCCCCGGCACCTATTTTCTTTGGATTTATAAGGATGTTGTCATATTCAAATGTGGTGTAGCTTAGTCCAAACCCAAAATCGAACAAAGGGGTTCCTTCCATATCAATATATCGCTTCCCTTCTTTTGACTTGGAGTGATTGTAATAGCATGGCAATTGACCCGAATGTCGGGGTACAGAGACCGGAAGTCTGCCGGATGGATTGTAATCCCCAAAAAGAACATCGGCTATTGCCTTCCCTCCTTGTTCACCGCACATCCACGCTTCAAGGATGGCATTACAATTATCGGCCGCCCAACCGACGGACAGGGGTCTGCCATTGATCAAAACCAGGATGGTTGGAGTTCCTGTATTCTGGACGGCTTTAAGCAATTCTTCCTGCATTCCGGTCAGATCAAGGCTTGCTGCATCGTTGCCTTCACCGTTCGTAATGTTGCCGGCTTCACCCAGTACAACAATGGCAATGTCCGAAGCCTTTGCCAATTCCCTTGCCCTGGCAATCTCATTCAGATCCTTACCGGTAATATTGCATCCCTTTACATATTTTACTATGGTTCCGGGAGGAACCTTAGACCTGATCCCTTCCAGGGGAGTTACAATGTCCTGGGGAATATTGTGCGGGATATAATCTCCGATCTGGTTTGATTCGGTGTCAGCATTGGGTCCGATCACTGCAATTGATCTTACTTCATTACCAAGCGGTAAAATATTTTTCTCATTTCTGAGCAGTACAATGCCTTCCCTTTCAGCCTGCAGGGCTAGCTGTACGTGATCATCGCTGTGTACAACCTTAACAGCCGAATCCGGCTCAACATAGGGATCTTCAAAGAGTCCGAGTTTGAATTTTACATTCAGAATGTGACGAACCGCGTCATCTATCGCTTTTAAAGGGATAGCGCCTTCTTTCACGCTTTCTGCCAGTTTTCCCAAATATGCATCTTCCATTGAGATGCCCACATCCACACCTGCCATGGCTGCAATTTGTCCCGCTTCCTTATCCGATGCCACCATGTGTTCATCCACCAGGGTTGAAATACCCATACCCTCACTCAGTACGATCCCTTCAAATCCCATTTCTTCTCTGAGAATATTTTTAAGGATCCGGTCCGAGCTGTGAACTGCAACCCGGTCAATGGCAGGGTATGTGGCCATTACAGAAAGGGCTCCGCATTTTTTTATACCGGCAAACCAGGGTGGCAGGAAAACGTTCCGCAACTGCCGGTCCGAGATATCTATTGCACCTCTTTCCAACCCACTGGCAGGCTCACTTTGACCAGGGTAATGACAGAGTACAGCAACGGTTTTATCTTTTCCGGAAACATCATAACCCTGCAAAGCCCTCACAATTTTTTCAGCAATCATTGAGCATAAATAGGGATCCTCTGAATAGGCTTCCTGGTTCCTGCCCAATCTGGGGTCACGTACGGGCTCTATCACCAGTGTGCTGAGCATATGAACCCCGGTAGCCCTGGCTTCCCTTGAAATCGCCTGATATATGCGGCTCACCAGGTCCATGTTCCAGGTACTCCCAAGCGCAAGTCCCTCAGGGAAAATGGTCCCCCCGGCGCACATGAAACCGTGCGTTCCTTCTTCGATTTGCAGGACGGGTATTCCCAGCCGTGATTCCTTTGCGGCAATATCCTGGAGTTCATTAAAAAATTGAGCCTGTTTCAAAGTGCCTTCATAGACAATCCGGTCTGCAAGGGTAAAAAACCCGCATGCCTGACCAATCTGGTTGTTGTGATCACCGCGGGCGAGTTTTCTGCAACCTTCCATTTGCTTCTGCCGTTCCTCAGGTGTCATCTGCCTGTGTATCGAAACAGGTCCCAAATCCAGGCCCCAGCCAATCCTTTGCTTGTAAACGCAAGGCATGTTCATCTGGCCGACTTTTTCTTCCAGCGTCATACGGCTTAACAGATCCTCTATTCTTTGTTCATCGGGATAGTCCGGATTCCTGAAAACAGGAAGTTGTTCCCCGGAACGGGAATTGACCACCTGGGAGAATGAGGAGCTTACAGCTGCCATCATTATGATTAAGCAAAGTCCGTTTCGTTTTTTCATTTAATCAGGGTTCGTCATTTTAATTTTTAATTGCAAAAATCATCCCCGGATGTGGGAACATACATGATATCAGGCTGCATGGTGATTACCTTGTACTTAACAACCTGTTATAATTTTCAAAAAAGATCTTTCTCTTTTGATTTTCTGTGGCATTTGATGAAAGTACTTTTCCCACACCCTGGTAATAGCAATTATCCGTTCCAAACAGTATCCTGTCCTCTCCCAGGTGCCTGATAGCAAAATCAATGATGTTTTCTTCGTTATTGCTGCCACCCGTATCAACATATATATTTGGAACATCCCTGAAAACCTTGCATTCATATTCCCAATCTCCACCCCCGGCAATATGGGCAAAATGAAATATCCCTTCAGGGTACCTTCTGGCAGCCTCTGCCATATCCTCTGGCAAGGTGGTACGGGGGAACCTGCCGATATCATATTTCATCCTGTATCCCCCCATTCCAATCTGACAGAATCCATGCATGAAAATGATCATTTTCAAATCAATGAGTTTTTCGATAATTGGATAATACAGGGGATCATTTATTTTAACCTGTGTGTATCCCTTGTACCCGGACATACCCTGATCCACGCATCTTTTTAATTCTTCAAGTGATTGTTTCTGATAAACGGGATTCAACGTAAAAAATCCGATAATGCGGTCAGGATGCTGTTTCATAGCCCGGATCACAGTATCGTTATTTTCCTTAACCTGATCAGGACCTTCAGGCTCTGTTCCGGAAAAGTTTGTGACCGGTTTCGACATCTGCATCATGTTTATGCCAAGGCTGTCAGCAATACTGAGCTGATCTTTCAGATTCTCTTCGGGATGGCAATGGGCATCATACTTCCGGAATTTCATGACATCCTTCATAAGGTCATAGGAAGAGGGAACGGCATTCCCGTTTGCCGGTTTACTCATGACATTGCTTCCCAAAAGCAATCCGGCTGTGGAAAGAGTTGTTTTGGCAAAGAATTTTCTCCGGCTGATCATGGCTTATTTATTAAGCGGGTTGTATTTGTAAAATTAGTGGAAAAAGGGAAGAATGGAAGTTGTAATCGGTAATCAGTAATCAGTCATTCAGTATTTGTGGATATGGCCCCAAAATGAATACATGATGTATATATACAGTGAAAAAAGAGATACCGTAACCCTGCCTG
>Ga0105104_10001103_pt1 | contig 20524 bp, 14 predicted proteins | sample PPLLaktember2015_3_FD_87034 | JGI IMG/M metagenome (GOLD analysis project Ga0105104, IMG submission 87034) | Freshwater sediment microbial communities from Prairie Pothole Lake near Jamestown, North Dakota, USA - PPLs Lake P7 Core (6) Depth... | ecosystem: Environmental > Aquatic > Freshwater >... | reverse complement strand
TGACCGTCTGAAAATCCGCTGTTCAGTTGTCAAAGAGCATTCTGTGCGTTAAAGCGGAGTTTAATATATACCATTTCCCTCCTATGTCAAGCACTTTTTCCAGTGCCCGGAAAAATTCTGTTATGCCCTACATCCCTAGTTTGGAGCGGGCTTCATCCATAATCCCATCGGTAATCAGTTGATGACCCTGCTCCAAGGCGTAACGTTCGATCGCCCGCTGCACCATGGGGCGGATAAAGCTGGGAATACGCTCAATGCGGACTCTGGCTGCATCGGTCCACAAAACGCCCGACAGTGATGCCGTTTGCTCGGTTTGTTCAAGCATGTCTGCAAAGGGACACCCAGGATTGGTGGGTTCGTTACCACCGGACCCTTGCCCCTCGCTTTCCGACTGCACCAAGCTCCCGAGGACTTGCTCATACGGACTCGCAGGGGCAGCGCGTCCACCCACCTTTACTCCCAAGGTCTGGACGAGCTGCGTTTCCCACGGATTAGTCAGCATGGCGACGCGATAGCGACAGCGCGGGCAGACAAAGGTTGCTTCCAACGATCCGTCGTGTGGACCGCTTGCGGTTTCCAGTTTCATCCCTTCATCGCAGCTTAAACAGAGAAATTTCATTCCTTCCCTCTTTCTATGTATCCCTCTGGCTCAAGTCCTATGGCTACCGAGAGCTCGCGTGCCATCGCCTGAAACATGCGGCCGGTCATGGTCTCCTGGTGTATGGCCACGAAAGGGATGCCGCTGTCGCCCGAACGGGCCAGGCGCGGATCGAAGGGGAGCTCCCCCAGAAATCGAATGCCAAAGTCACGTGCCAGCCGCGGCCCTTGACCAGGCCTGAACAATTCGCCCACGGTCTGACAATACTGACAATCATATCCCGTCATGTTTTCAATCAATCCGAGCATGGGAATGTTGAGGTTTCGCGCCAAGGCGAGCGATTTTCGCACCACCAGATGCGACACTTCGGACGGGATCGTAACCAGAATGATCCCTGTCAAACCCGGTAAGATATCCGCTAACGCGGCGATACGATCTGTGCCTGGCGGCAAATCCAGAAACAAGCAGTCAAGTGCTCCCCAGATCGTGTCGCTCAAGAACTCGCGGAGCGCGGTGCCTTCCATACTGCTCCGCCATACGTAGGCATCTGTCGGCGTTGTGGCCTGCCAAGTGACCGGCGTTTCGTCATGCGGCAACAGCAAATCCATCGACATGATCCGCATCTCTGCCGGTCCCTGGACTGGCTGCACCCCTTTTGCGGTAATCACGGGCCTCTGTCCGCGCACACCAGTCATTTTCGCAATGGAAGGGCCATTAAGGTCAGCATCGAGGATGCCCACCGCCGCCCCTTGCATCGCCACCGCGGTGGCGAGGTTCACGGTGATAGCGCTCTTCCCCACACCACCCTTGCCGCTTACCACGGCCACCTTATTTCTAATGTCTTGCATCCTCGCCCGCAATCGGGCAAGTTGTTCTGTCACTTGGCCGACAATGTTGGAGCCACCGTCGCCTGCCAGGTCTTTGTAGGTCTTCGGCATACATCGTTTCCTTGAGAAGATGACGACCGACCAACGGATTCAAGCTAACATACACAGCCAGACTGAGCGCGTCAATCTGAGTCGTGCCCGCTCATGGGGCCATTGGCATCATCGTGGAGTAACTCCCGTCATGCCGTCACCACAATCGACCCACACGCCATTCATACAGTCGACGAGGTGATCATTCGAGTCAGGCTGAGAACATCATACCGCAGCGCAGCATCTGAGCACGAGACCCTTGGCGTTGCTCTCGGTGAAAACGCTAGAGTGCCAATCCCCGTGGCCCGATGTCGATGGCCCACCAAAATTCCAGCATAAGACCTCACACCCGCTGCTCGCTTATAGTAGAATAGGGTTTGGCCGGCCTGCGCCCCAGGGGGGGCGCCACCGGCCGCCGTATGTTGGGAAGTGCATTCGATCCGACAACGTATGACTTGTCTGTGATGGGACTTTTTGTGACAAGCCAAGATTGCCTAGACAACGTCTGTTCCACTGTGATGTTGGTCCGTCTACTCTGTGTGTTAACTTGCGTGACCAGTATCCAGGCGGCCGAACCTCCTGTGCCGCTCTATATCCAAGCCGATTATCTAGAACGGCGCCCAGCCGAGAATTCCCTCCGTTTTCAGGGGGCGGTCGATATCAAGTATGGGGAAAGCCGAGTTCTCGCCGATGCCGTCGAAGTGAATACTGAGACCGGAGATGGTACGGCCGAGGGCAATGTGCGCTTTGAGGACCCGCACCGACAGGTGACAGCCGAGCGCGCCGAATTTAATCTGTTCACGAAGATCGGCACCCTCTATCAAACCACAGGGTCTTTAACGGGAAAGAGCCTAACGCACCGCAGGGGCGAGGCACCTCAACCGGTGAGATTTTACTTCGCGGCTGAGCGTTTTGTCAGAGAGACGGAGGAACGCTCGCGCATCAGCCGCGGCAGTCTGACCTCGTGTCTGGGCCCAAATCCCGGTTGGCTGTTCAAAGCGCAGGATGCAACGGTCGAAGAGGAGGGCTATGCTCATCTCACCCATGTGACATTCTGGATCAAGAATGTCCCGGTCTTCTACACGCCATATTTCCTCTTTCCGGCCAAGTCGGAGCGCGCCACCGGTATGCTACCGCCAGGCTTCGGGAGTAGCAATAATCTGGGATTTTTTCTCAATAATGCCTTCTTCTGGGCGATCAATGACCAATCCGATGCGACCATCGGTGTCGATTATTGGAGCAAACGGGGAGTCCGTCCAAGCCTGGAATACCGCTATATCCTAAGCCCGCAGGACAGTGGGCAATTCAATACTCTGTTCTTAGATGATGACTTGACAGGTAACCAATTCTGGAAGGTCTGGGGCGCAAGCCGGCAAAATCTCCCTGGACAGATCAAAGGCATCCTCGCTCTCGACCTGATAAGCAAGGACAACTACGATCGCACCTTTGAAGTGGTGGATTTACTCTCACGCACACGCCGCGACGCCAATTCTTATCTGTCGTTGATCCGCAACTGGGAGCATGCCGCCGCCGGCCTCCAAGCGCGACAGCTTGTGGATGTAGAAAACCAGGCCGACGAGCGGTTAAAACGTTACCCAGACGTCGGCTTCGACCTTCTTCCAACGCCCCTTCCTTGGGGTCCGTTGACTTTTGGTCTAGGAGCTTCAGCCACGAACTTCCTGGACGACAGAACCGAATCCCTCGGCGGCGACCTCAATGAGAGACGCTTCATCTTGTTGCCGCAGCTAAGCTGGACGCTCGCTCAACGACCCTGGGCGGCGATCACCCCATTCCTGGGATTGCAGGAAACCGTGTTCGACATTTCCGGGCAAGGGACAGAAGCACAGAGCGTCCCTATGATGGGGGCAGAGATCAGGGGGCCGCAACTATTCAGGATCTATGGCTCCCAAGAGGGAACCCGATATAAGCATGTGGTAGAGCCGAGTATCACCTATCACTGGATCCCCCATTTCACTGAAAAAACCCTCCAGCAGCCGTTCGATATCTTCGATGATGTGTTCCACCGCAATGATTTCATGTTCAGTATCACCAACCGTTTTTACGCTCGCACGACCAGCGCCGGGGGATCTTTCGAGACGCGAGAGTTTGCCCTCCTACGCATTAGCCAAGGGCTGGACTTGACCGGTCAACGAGGAGCGGCATTCACGCAGATTGCTCCTGGCCCATTTTTCTCAGATCTCACGCTCGAAGCGCGCGCGCAGTTGACTTCGACCCTGACCCTGCGCACCGATGTGGCCTATGATTCGGCACAAGGCCAGCTTGATATCGCCAATGCAGGAATCGCCTACCAACCCTTGCCATTCACCACCATCTCTATGGAGCGCCGCTTCCGCCGGAATCCCAATGTCGATTTCATTAACGGCGCCATTGGGCTGACCTTACCTAAAGGCTGGGGCCTGGCATATTCGACCGGCTATAATGCGCGGGACAAATCATTCGCCGGTAATGCCGTGACCGCGTCGTACCGTTCCGAATGCTGGACTGTACGCCTGGAAATGATCCAGCGCACGACCGAGACGCGGTTCGCTTTCCAAATCGGGCTCGGTTCCTTCCTCCTGCCTAAAGTGGGATTCTAGCGCGCCGCCCCAAAGGGAGGCACAGCGTCATTGCAAGTTGAGATAGGGTCTTCCAGCGGTTTGCAGGCAACGAAGCACAGGTCCTAAGGGTTGTTCGCGGTCATCAGGCATTCTTATGTAGGAACCCTTTGATGAGTGTGAGCAGCAGGATCTGCACGTCAAATACCAGAGACCAGCGCTGGATATATTCCAGATCGTAGCGCAGGCGCTCTTCGATGCTGGTATCGCCACGATAGCCGTGGATTTGCGCCCAGCCCGTCATGCCTGCCTGGATTTTATGGCGCAGCATGTAACGGGGAATGCCCTGGCGAAACTGTGCAATGAATTCTGGGCGTTCGGGTCTGGGGCCCACCAAACTCATCTCCCCCTTGAGCACATTGATCAGCTGTGGCAGCTCGTCGAAGCTTAGTCGCCTGAGCCAGGTCCCCACTTGAGTGCAGCGCTGGTCATTTTTTGTGCTCCAGATAGGGGTACCCGCCGGCTCCGCGTCGGCGTGCATGGAACGAAATTTCAGGAGCGTAAACGGCCGGCAATCGAGCCCCATGCGCTGCTGTCGATACAGCACAGGCCCGGGGGATGAGAGTTTGATCAAGAGCGCGATCATCGCCATCAGCGGCGCGCAAAGCACTAAGGCGGCGGAGGATACGCCGAGATCGAGCCCGCGTTTGAGCACCGCGTTCCACCCATACAACGGGGCGCCTTGCAACGTCAGCGCCGGGATCCCCGCCAGATCTTCCACTCCACAGCGCAGCGATCGGTAGCGCGACAGGTCTGGTACCAGCATCACCTCAACCGGTTCGTTCTCGACCTGGGCAAGCACGTCTTCGACAACTTCATATGTCTGGAATGAGAGGGCAATAATCAACTGGTCGATATGCTCCTGCTGCAGAATCGCCCCCACCTCGCGTGGTGTCCCGAGCACCTCGATGCCGTCGAGCCGTGTGCCCAGCAGGTGTGGAGACTCGGCTACGATCCCGACGATCGTCAAGCCCGCTTCCGGGTGCTGCTGAATAGTTTTGATGACGTCATGCGCCAAGTCTTCATGGCCCACCACCAGTGCCCGCCGCAGGTACGTCCCGTTTCGCCGTAGTTGGCGCACCGTATGTGGGATCACGGCGCGACTGGCCAGGGGAAGTGCGATCGCTGCCATCCAGAAGATCGCCAAGACCATGCGGGAGATGTCCACCTCTTTTAAGACATAGCTGGTTGCCGTGAAGCATACCAGCGTCAGGCTGGCCGCTTTCGCCAGCAACCACCCTTCGTCCCATAACGCAAACGTACGCCTGGGGCTGTACAGGCCCAGGCTGACGCCGACAACGCCCCAAATAGGCACGAGGTACAACAGCGGAAAGATGTACTCCTGTAGAGGGGGTACCCCTTTCCACACCGGAATCAGCCCGCTGGTCAGGCGCAGGTGATAGGCTAAAAACCAGGCCAAGGCGATGAGCACAAGGTCGGTGGCCAGGAGTAGAGTCCGAAAGAAAAGTAGTCGTTGGCGAAACATCGCTCACCAGAGGTAGCTGCAGTTGGCACTGTCAGGCGATGGCTATACCCATCTTGTCCGCTAAGAAGGTGGTGATCCGTGTCTTGAACTCAGGCCGATCGAAGTGTAACGCGTGCTGCCGGATCGCAACGGGGTCGAAAGCTGCCGTGTGCCGCTGGCACATAGAAACCGCCTCGCAAAGCGCATCGACCGAGGCCTCGTCAAACAAGACTCCCGTGGGACTGCGGCATGGCATTGCCTCTCGTGTAGTGCTATGGAGGGGAATGACGGTTTCCAAGGCTCCCCCTTTACCCAAGGCAATCACCGGCTTCCCACAGGCCTGCGCCTCTAAAGGCACAATCCCGAAGTCCTCTTCACCTGGGAAAATCAAGGCCTCACACTGCCGATAATAATCGCGCACCACCGCGTCGGGTTGCCAGCCAACAAACGTGACCGAGGACGATGCGTGGCGTTCCAGCTTCGAGCGCTCTGGGCCAACGCCGATGACGACGAGTGGTAGCCGCAACCGATTAAACGCCGCAACCGCGATATCGACGCGCTTATAAGGCACCAGCGCGCTCACGACTAGGTAGAACGAGGCTCCGTGTTGCTGGGGGGAGCTATCGGGTGTGAAGAACCCGCAATCGACCGGAGGCGGGATCACATGTGCAGGTCGATTATAATACGCGCGGATTTTCGCTGCAATATGGTTCGAGATGGCGACGAATTCATCGACGCCACCAGCTGTCTTGACATCCCAGCTACGCAGGTAGCGGAACAAGGCCTGTAACAACGCCCATGATACCGGCGAGAACCGCGTGCGCGGAAAATAGACCGGGCTCTGGTCCCAAATGTAGCGCATGGGCGTGAAACAGTAGCAGACATGCAAGGGGCTACCGTCGCGACGCGCACCCTTGGCCACCGCGTGGCTACTGCTGAGCACCAGATCATAGCCGGTGAGCTGAAACTGCCGAATCGCCAGCGGAAAGAACGGCAGCAGGTGCCGGTAATAGGTGGTGGCCAAGGGGAGAGACTGCAGCCAGGAGGTATGGATCGTCACACGCTCAATCGTCTGGGACACGGCACCCCGGCGATGCACCAGGGTGAATAAATCGGCCCCCGGGAAGATCTCGCAGAACACCTCCAGGCAGCGCTCGCCGCCGCGCATGCCCGTGAGCCAATCGTGGACGAGGGCGACCCTCACCTCTCTCCTTTGCATCTCACCCTAAGGCTGATTCAGCAGGTCCTGATATAGCGATCGCATATGTGCGACCATCCGCGCCAGCGAAAATTCCTGCTCGACCCGCTCACGGCCGCGCCGTCCAAGTTCGTCACGCAGCCGGGCATCTTGCAGGAGCAGGACGATCTTGTCTGCGAGCGCTTGGGGCGCCCCGCTCGGTACTAAAAAGCCTGTCACCCCATCCACGACCACATCGATGTTCCCCACGACGCGCGAGGCCACGATCGGCTTCCGGCAGGCCATGGCCTCTAAGAGGACGAGAGAGAGACCTTCCCAGCGCGAAGGGAGTGCGACGACATCGATGGCCTTGAGTAGACTCGCCACATCGTCGCGATAGCCTGTAAACACGACATGCCGATCTACCCCTAGGCGGGCGACCTGCTCTTCGATCTGCGGCCGCAGGGCCCCATCGCCAACGAACAGGAATTTCGCTCTCGGACACTTCTCGATCACGAATGGGATAGCTGCGGCGAGATCATCTTGCGCTTTCTGAACATCGAATTTCGCGATATGACCGACGACGACATCGTTGGGGTCAAACCCGAGCCCGGCCCTCACCTGCCGTATATCGACCGTGAGCGCATCGAAGGACTGCCAATCGATGCCATTGTAGACGATCAGGCTTCTCTCGGCCTTCAACAGGCCTAACGCGAGACAGGCTTGACGCTCTGAATCAGATACATTGATGAACCGGTCGGTGCGCTTGCCCAAGGCTCTCTCAACCCTCACCGAGAGGGTGCGTAGGAGAGCCCCATGCTTCTGATAGTGCAATCCATGAAAGCTATACACCACCGGTGTGCCGGTGAAGAGGCAAGCCAGCCGACCATACAACCCGGCTTTCCGGCCATGGACGTGCACGACCTCGATGCCGTCCCGTTGCATCCTCCGACGTAAGAGGAAGAAACTCCTCGGGCTGAAGGCCGTGAAGGGAACCTCGAACACTGGCACACCCAGATCTTTGAACTTACCGAAGTAGGGACCGTTATCGGGACAAGCGACACTGAATGAAAATTCGCCCTGGAGTTGGCAGACCAGATCGTAGACATGCTTCGCCCCCCCACCAACCCCCTCTGAGATCGCCTCAAGTATCCTGCGTCGACGCGGCATCGATCCTCACCTGGTGAGCCATGACGGTCTTCTATCGTGCACTCGTCCACCATTCATACTGGAGAGATTCGCTGAGATGCCGTCCGATGCCCCACCGCGCAGGGTCTCACGCCAGAGCTGCATACAACTCCAGCGTCTTTTGTGCGACGCTCTCCCATGTGAAGCATCGGGCGCGGGCGAGACCCTTCTGAATTAATGCCTCGCGTAGTCGCGCCTCGGCCAGAACCCGTGCGATACCCTCGGCGATCGCCCTGGGATCATGCGGATCGACGAGAATTGCTGCATCGCCTGCCACCTCGGGCATCGATGCGAGATCGGAAGTGATCACCGGTACGCCTGAAGCCATCGCCTCCAGGATCGGCAATCCAAAACCCTCATACAGCGATGGGAAAACCAGCAGCTGGGCTCCCCGATAGAGGCCGGGAAGGTCATCATCGTCGACAAAGCCGGTGAAGATGACGTCCTCATCCAAGGCCAAGGTCTTGACCGTGTCAAAGATGTCAGCATAGAGCCAACCGGTTCTCCCAGCAACCACCAACTTCAGGTCCCTGCCACGCCGTTCAGCGCGGAGCATGGCGTAGGCATGGAGTAGCGTAGTCAGGTTCTTGCGTGGCTCCAGCGTTCCCACAAACAGCAGGTATTGAGCCGGCAGATGATACCGTTGCTGCACGGCGGCGAAGTGTTCAGGATCGCCCCCCGGCTGAAACCGTTCGTCGCATCCCCAGGGAATAACCGCGATCCGTTGCGGGTTGATCTGCAGATGGCGCACGATGTCGGCTTTGGTGGCCTCAGAGGGAGCGATCACCAAGTCGACCTGTTGGCGCAAGCGGTAATAGGCGGCCGTCACCACCAGGCGATGCTTGCGTGTCACCCATTGCGGCCAGAGCAGTGGGATCATATCATGGACGGTGGCGACGTACCGGCCCACCTTCGCGAACAAGGGCACGCCGATGTGATCAAAGCCGTGGAAAATGTCGATGCGCTGGGCCCTAAGCCCTCTGGGGATGAAGAATAGGTGCCGTAGCAGACTGCTCTCGATGCCACGGAAGCGCCCATCGACGGTGCAATTGGTGCCTTGGATGCCTTCTGCGCAGGTGTGAGGGCCGGTAAAGATCACGAACTCCATCTGCGGATAGTGACCCGCTGCTGTGCACAGGCAGGATCGCACCAGGTTGAAAGCGGAGGTACCGATCCCCCCAGCCCGCGATGAGATCACTTTGCCATCGATACCAATGCGCATGCGACGCACGACCCCTTTATCCCCCGCCAACGGCGCGATAGATCGCCACAGTCTGCTGAGCTACGGCATCCCAGGTGAAGGTGTGGGCCCTGGCAAGCCCTTTGGCACGCAATGTCCGACGCAATTCGGCATCGTTCAGGATCGACGTCATGGCGGCCGCCAACGCCTCCGGTTGTGTCGGATCGACCAACAGCGCCGCATCCCCGGCCACTTCTGGGAGCGAGGCGCGATTCGAGGTGATCACAGGCGTGCCGCAAGCCATTGCCTCCAAGACCGGCAGCCCAAATCCTTCATAAAGCGAGGGATATACAAACAGCAGCGCGCCACGATACAGCTCAGGCAGGTGGTCATCTCCGACAAAGCCGGCGAAGCGCACATGATCATGGAGTTTGAGCGCGTCCACCGTTGACATATAGTCTTCGCCGCCCCAACCTTTTCCCCCCGCGATGACCAGCGTCAGATCATCCTGTGGCATCTCGGCGATGACCTGGGCAAAGGCCTGAAGCAAGGTTTGAACATTTTTTCTAGGTTCTAGAGTGCCGACAAACAGGATATAACGCTCAGGTAAATCATAGCGTCGGCGCAACGCTGCTGTCTGCGTGGGCTCTTCGACTGGTTGGAAACGGGGCTCGCACCCCATGGGGATGACGCTGATGCGCTCCCGCTCCACTCGGAGAAAACGCACGACGTCTTCGGCGGCGGCCGTGGAGGGGACAATCACCATCTCCGCCTGCTTGCGGATGCGCGCCAATGCCGTGGCCAATACCCAGCGATGCCTCGGGGGAAAAGCCCAGGGGAGCACCAGAGGGATGACATCATGGATGGTCACGACGTACTTTCCCGCCTTGAAAAACAGCGGAATCCCCGATTGGTCGAGGCCATGAAATACCTCGATGCGTTCCAACAATACCCCGACCGGCAACAACACGGATGATCGCAGAAGAGTGCTTTTGATCCAGCGAAAACGCTCACAGGCACTGGCCCCCACGCCCTTCAATATATCCCGATCCGTCTGCGGCGCTGTAAAGATCACGAATTCAAGGTCGGGACATCGCTGGGCCGCAAGGGATAGTAGGGCTTCAACGAGATGCATGGCATAGCGTCCGATGCCGCCGATGTGCGGCGTTAACACCTTGCCTTCCAACCCAATGCGCATGCGGAGCCTCACCTCATTCGACTCGGAGTATACGGAGATCTGACGCCAACGAATTGGGAAGCCATAGCGCTTCCGCCCTTACTCAGGCCGTGTGATGGCGTGCGTCGGTGCCCGCGTAAAGATCCCCTTCCTATCCTGAAACGAGGCCCCCACCCGTGGGCTCGAACTTCTGTGCAATGACGATAAGGCTTTGCCCGCATGGCGGCTCCCATCGCTCTTCCAGCCTCGACAGCCAGGGGATAACCCACTGGTCATACCACCGCACGTAACGAGACTGCAACGTCATCCGTCTGAGCACTCTGCCGGTGAAAAACCAACCGGCGATACCAAGAAGATTGACGTAGGCCAGACGGATAATTCCGAAGCCTGCGACATGGAGTTTGCTTGCCAGCGAAGTCTTGGTATAGCGCCGATAGTGCCCGAAGGCCTGATCCAAGCTGCCATAGATCCGGGGCAGGGCGGGGACCAGGAGCAAAAGCGTGCCCCCTGGAGTCAGCGTTGCATAGGCGTCATTCAGGAAAGCCTGATCCTCTGAAATATGCTCCAGAACATTGACTAACACGATGGAGTCAGCCGTCGCTGGGCTGGCGATAAGCTGAAAATAGCTGTGTACGATCTTCACGCGGGGTTCCTCCGCAAACCGCCGCTGGAGGATTGGAAAGAGATTATCGCTCGGTTCGACCAGGACCAGCTCGGAGACAGGAACATGATTTAGCAAGGACCGCGCAAAGGTGCCGATACCAGCGCCGACTTCGATGACCCGTTTCCCGATGAAAGGCGCGAATTGTCTGATCACCCACCGGTAATAGTTCTTGGCTTCCGCAAGCGCATGTAACTCCGTACTCACGTAGGCAAATGAGGCGGATTCCACTACGAGGCTCCTCATTGAGTACATATCTTCAGCATTGGATTCGCACGTCGACCGTCATCCACGCTGGTCAGGGGCTAATTGAAGAACCGGTAGCGCATGATGTGAAAGAGGGCAGCAATCCCATCCCGCCAACTGATCTTCTTCCCCTCTGCATACGTCCGCCCGTGGTAAGAAATGGGCACCTCATAGATGCGACACCCCAGCTTGGCGACCTTGACCGTGATCTCCGGTTCGAAGCCGAACCGACTGGAGTGTAGTCGAATTTGCTTGAGGATCGCGGCGCGAAAAACCTTATAGCCCACTTCCATGTCCGTGAGGTTGAGATTGGTCACCATATTGCACAGGGTGGTCAGGAATCGATTGCCTACGGCGTGCCAGAAGTACAGCACGCGATGAGCTCCACCGTGGAAGCGGTTGCCGAAGACGACGTCCGCGTGACCATCGAGAATAGGCTGGAGCAGGATGCCATAATCTTGCGGGTCGTATTCGAGGTCGGCGTCCTGGATGAGGACCATCGTGCCCGTCACATGGGTGATCGCTGTGCGTATGGCAGCCCCCTTGCCGAGATTCCGCTCATGCATGAACACCTTTAGCTCCCCGCTCTCAGACCCCTCGCTGGCGACGAGGCTCTGCAGGAACTCCCGGGTCCCGTCCACCGAGCAATCATCGACTAAGATCAATTCCATCGGCACCTGAACGGGCGCGGCGCGTATCCTCCTAATGATCTCGGCGAGGGTCCCGATCTCGTTGTAGACCGGCACGATCACAGAAAGCTTCATGTCTTATCTCTCCTTGCTGCTAGTGCGGGTCCTAGCCGCATCTATCCGACCCCATACCACGCTGGAGCCTGGGCTCGGTCGGATCGGTGTGAGTGGCGACAGCAAACAGGCCCAGAGTTTAACGCAATTCCTCCTGTATCGCTTCCTTAAAGGTAAGCGTCTACCGTCCCGAGGATGGGGGCATCACCTGCACGGGTATGCCTAGCGGAGCCGTGCCTTGATCGGCGAACGAGGTCACCTGTATACTCACCAGACCTAATTCCAGCAGATAGTTCCCTGGCATCTTGGGTGTCACGATTTCTAGCGTGAACTCATACGCCTGACCAGGGAGGACGTCATAGCCTAAGATCCAGCCTCCCTCTGTTAAGTGTCCTTCATGTCCCTCCTCGAACCAGCGCCATCTCATGCGCACCTCACCTTTCTCCCACTTCGCACGATCCAGCCAAACCGCCTCGCCGGTGTTCACTAGGCCGATGCGACAAAGTATGACGTCACCTGCATGCAGTATAGTCCCCGGCGCCAAACTGGTCAGGCGGTAGGAGGCGGCCAGTTTTTGCGGGGCATCGCGGCTGGTGGGGAGAGCCCAGAGGCGGCGTTTCACCTCGGCAAACGCATCCAGCATCGTATTCTTGCTGTAATACACGGGCGGGCTGTCGGCCCACGACCAGAGGCGTTCAGGATGCCAGTCCACCAAGGGATGCCCATTCCAGTCCCCACCACCGAATACCCTCAAAGTGTGGAGGCCGATGGAAAGAGCGATTAAGCAGGCGATGGCGTATTTCAGGAACGGTCTTGATTGGGCGCGCTCGAAGGGCGGATACAGATAGAGGCATAAGAACGGCGTGACATCCGCGAGCAGGCGTGGTCCATAACTGCCGCCCCCCCACCAATTGATCCACTTCGCGGTCAGCAGGATCGTCAGCAGGGGCGCCAGACTCAGGTACTTGAGCAGAACCTGTTTAGAGTCCTTCCAGACCATGACCATGCCTACAAATGCCAATAGGAGAATCGGGGAATAGATGAACAAGCCTCGACTGGGACTGACTAAAATGCCGGCGAGGCCTTCACGGAGCGGCGTCTTGAACAGATGCGCTCCAAGATTCCAGAGCCGTGACGGATCGATGATGCCAATGGCGAAACCGGTGCTGACGAGAGAGCCATTATAGCGCATATTATAGGCCATAAACCCCAGAAGCGGTGGAATCGCAGCCAGGCAAAACCCGACAAATTGGTGACGGCGCTTCAGGAGTATATATGTCGCGATCGGGATCGCCATGAACGCGTTCGACGGCCGACAAATGACAGCGCTGCCCAGCGCCAATCCGGCGTAGGCTGAGAATCTCGGCGCATCGAGACCTTTGACCAGCCAGTAGATCGTTAGGGTCAGGAAGAGCTGACTCGGCCCATGCTGCCATAACGCTTGACTGCTGCTGCTGAAGCTACTGGTGCCAAAGGCATACACGCCCGCAATATACCAAGCGATTTTCTCATTTGTGAGCCGGCGCAAGGTGAACAGCAGCAGCACCACGGAGAGCGCCGTGAGCAGCGTCGCAGAGAGTTTCTCCAAATCATGGATCCATGCGGACTGTGGGGACAGGCCGCCGAGAACCGGTAGCAGGTATACCGGCAAGGCCAGGACTCCCGCCCACGGGGGATAGGCCGAAACGACATGGTCATTGATGCGCTGCAGAAACCATGGTATTTCCCCTTCATAGAGGAAAGAAAATTCGTCGAGGTCGAAATCGACCTCGCGCAACAGGCTCAGCGGTAGATAGCTCGCTGGAATCGTATCTCCGGCCGTGAGAGCCCTGCCGTTCAGGCTATAAATGAATACCACGCCAAGAAAAAGTAACAACGGGGATCGCCACCTCATGGCGGCTGGAATTCCACGTCCCTTGGTGCGAAGCCAGTCCGTAGCCATAGCGGCAAGCAGGAATAGAAGCACTGGGCCCTGTAGATGGACCGCCGCGACCCGAATCAGTCCAAGATTCAGCCGATACCCGCCTGTCACCAAGACGGCGAGAAGGTTGACGGTCGCGACGCCGAGGCAGGCGGCCACTCCAATCTCGAGCATACACGTACTCGGTCCACTCATGGTCGATTCAACCACGTCACGGTTCATCGGCGATCCAACCGCGCAGCCGCCTTGGTCACCCCGCCAAATCAGGGGCGTAATTCGCTAGGATACGGCACCAGCTGCTGAGGGATATCGTCGACGTCGATCTCTGCAAGCCACGCCTGCCGATTCTTGAAATACTCCAGCAATCGACGCGTCTGGGGAAGATCGATTTCGCGCGCCCACACCACTCTGGCTCCATCAATGTCCGCTTCGTTATAAACCCATTCGTTATTCGGCTGATGCTTAGGTCCATACCGTACAATCACCAGGTGATATCCACCATTTACTTTTAGTTCTCTGAGTATGCGTGCCCGCTCATATTCCCAGCCGATCGCCTTCAGCTGCATGCGCTGTGAAAACGCTCGCGCGGAGGAGGCAACTGTGATCACTACCAGCGCCCATATGAGGAACCTCCCCACCTGCCGACCGCGCCAGCGCCACAGGCGCAGGTGCCGCAGCGCCTGGAGCACGAGCATGACCACCAACCCAGTCAGCGGCGCTGCATAATGCGTCTGGACCCATGGTTCCATAAGTAACCCTACTGTAAAGATGCAACAGGTCAGGATGGCGAAGCGCGACCAACGATTCCTCACCAGCCATGGTAGCATAAGGATCGGAATCGTCAGTCCCAGCCGAAAATAACGCCCCCCTTGATAGAAGAGCCAAAGGGTTTTAACCTTATACCAGGTCATCTTCGCCAGACCCTGGAGTGTCTGCTGTTGCTTGAACAAATAATCATTGAATAAATAAAAATCCCACATAACCGGGTGCCGATAACTCGGCATGGGGGGGGCAGCTTGCCACAGGAAGAGCGGCGCCGAAGCGTATGTCGCTTCATAGATCTGATATGGCATCCGGAGTATGTTCCCGGCTACGCGCCAGTTGTAGAACCCCATCGCGCCGCCCGTCAGGGCAAGCACCGTGAGGATCGGCAGCGCAACTTGGCCGATCAACACTCGTGGCCTGGGTCCCCTCTTGCTCAGCGTCCAGACAAGCAGCCCCATGGCTACCGGCACACTCGCCACGAGCCCTTCATATGGGCGGCTATTGGCCAGCACTGCCAGCCCTATGCCGAGCAACACAGAATCGCGCACGTTGGGCCGACGAACGATTCGCCGCAACGCACCAAAGACCAATGCACCACCCAGCATTGCGACCGTACCGCCCCAATAAGTTTGGCCCCAATCATGAAGAACCCCTGGGTGTAGAGCTGTGAGCCCTCCGCCCAGCAATGCCCACCCAGATGGCAGCCATGCCAGCAGCATCCAGTAGATTGCGGCACATGCTAAGGCGGTGCTAATCCATACACCTACGATCGGGCGTCCACTGATGACCTGCCCCACCGCGAGCGTCAATCCCTGCGCCGGCAGATATTTTGAGGCATAGATCGGCTGTTGGAGAATGTGGAAGCGTTCGAAATGCACCCATAGCGGGTGTGCTGGGTTACTCAGCCGACCACGCGAGAAGGTATCTGCGGCGAGCAAGTAGCTAAATTCATCGTGGACACTTGGCTCAGGCATACGCCCGAGGAGAGATAGCGTCGCGCTACCCCCTAGTGCTAACAGGCCGATGAGCATAATCGATAATCCTCGCCGCTGCCCGAGCCAGCCCAACCTACGTTCTACTGTGCGCACCCACATAGCATCTCGTGGCTGCCTAAGCAGGACAACCACGAACACAACGACAATTGCCGTCGCTTCTGCTAGGGCTTCTTGATACTCTGCCAAGAACCTTAGCATTGATCAGCTCCAAAGGTACTGCTCATCACTGCGGTAAGACCCGCATTGCTAGGCGGCATCATCAAGCCTTAGCCCTTTTCAACTCAGATGTTGCGCCGCCTTATCACTGGGACATCGAAACGCCGTGGATCAATATCTGGGTGTTTCTACACACGTGCATAGGCGGGCAAGCTGTCGCTACACGCAATATTCAGCGGTTGGGCATTGCTGGGATCAGCTTCGAAACGTATACCATCCTGCTCATCTGCGGTGCGTTCCCAAGATGCTGGCGAAAAAGCTCGACAAGATAGTTTGAAAGCCAAGGGCTGTCAGCGTCATACCAGGGATCACCAAACGCATGGTCTGGGTGTAGTCTAGATTTCCAAAGTTGACTGACTGCCATTGATTCACCGCTGCCAACAGGAGCGCAATACCAATGAGCAGGGCTACCGACGCCATGAGCAGTCCTCGCTCGAGATTGACGAGTTCGAAAAACCGGGTGAAGCGCTGATCTTCGGGCATGAGCCCTTCGTTAATGGCGAAGGCCTTGGTGAATACCGCGAAGAGGATCGATTGATAACCGCAGAGAATCGCCAGGCTCGCGAACAGTAGCGTGTGCACGTCAAAGGTCATGCCTCTAATCGTCATGCCCGGCATAGCGATCCCATAAGCGAGGAGACCGAGCAGAATGAGCAACGCTCCCGGTATCAGGAAGAGCCAGCGTGGACTATACATCAGGTAGAACCGCAGCGTGCGCCATCCGTCGCGGAAGGTTTTGAGATGCGGTGCGTGCGACTGGCGTCCGTCCGGGTGTAGGGTGATTGGCACCTCTCCAATCCTGGAGCCAAAGAGGCTTGCCTTGATAATCATCTCGTTCGCGAATTCCATGCCTGTGCAGCGCAGATCGAGGCGGTCATACAGTTCCTTCGTGAAGCCGCGCATGCCACAATTCACATCGTGGATAGGTGCGTTGAACATCCACCGCGTCATGTGTGAGAACATCGGATTGCCCCACCAGCGATGTAGAAACGGCATCGCGCCAGGTAGGACTGTACCCCCTCCCGAGGGGAGGCGACAGCCCTGTACAAGGTCAAATCCTTGTCGTAACTTTTCAAGAAATCGTGGGATGTCACGAAAGTCGTAGCTGTCATCCGCATCACCCATAATGATGAACTTGCCGCCTGCCGCCGCAATACCGCCCATCATGGCGTTGCCATAGCCTTTTGCTTCCACATGGACGACATGCACTCCCATGTGGGCAGCAATCGCTTGGGAACCATCCGTACTGCCATTATCCGCCACGACGACCTCGCCCTGGATGTTGTGCTCGGACAAGGCACGCTGGGCCTTTTCGATGCACGCTTCGAGAGTATCTGCTTCGTTAAGGCAGGGCATCACGACAGAGATTTCCAGGCACGAAGTTTTCCCTAAAGGCTGCTGAATTCGCGCCTCTTGTATCGCTGAATGACGGTCAGATGCGATCATAGCGGCGGTCAACGGTGGATGAAGGGTCTGAGGCTACCATATAGCAACGGAATATAAAGCATCTGTCGGGCACAGATCGAAAACGGTCAGAGCATAGCTAGGTTCCCGAGGTGTGTCAACCAGATATCTCAGTGGCTCTCCATGCTTCGATTTCCCGGGAATGAAAGGTCCGCTGCGCTGCCGACATGGACGCTAAATTTCAAGGGAGGAATACCCCGATCTGAAAACCAGGTCAATAGTTCACAGACCAACCCGAGCTCCAGGGTGTATTCCCCAGGTTCGAGCGGTGCCTTGATCGTTGTTCGAAACTTGTAGGCCTGGCCGGGGAAAATGTCATAGGCCAAATCCTCGCGTCCCTCTTTAAAGGGCACACCGTTAATCCCCTTATACCAGCGCCATCCCAGGCGGACCTTTCCTCTCTCATCTCTTGGGTCAGCGAGCCAAACACTCTGGCCGGTGTTTGTCGCCTGCAGTGCCACAGCGATGGCACTGGAGGTAATCGTCGTGGACGAAGGCTCCTCCAAGACGTAGGCCGCCGAGAGCGACTGGGAAGCGTTGGCGCTAGTCTGATAAGCATTCGGGCTGACCTGGACAAGCTCGGGAGAAGCTTGAAGACCAAGTGTAGGCACGGCAAAGCTTAACCTATACTGTCCCGGTGAGGAAGGGGTTCTGATCGACAAACCAGTCGACCAGACCTCCCCGGCTCTCAAGGCTATAGGCAATGCCACCTTCTGCCGTTGCATGTGCACTTCTCTCCTTTCCACTTTCTCCCACCTGATCTGCGCCTGTGTCCGTCCTAACGGAGGTGGATGGACCCAAAGACGCTGGCTCCTGCTTTTTATGAGGAGCCCGAATCTGATCATCTCCCCTGCAGGCAACCGCATCGCTTCCCCGTTGGGTAGTCGATCCAGCATGGCGAGCGCCAAATCCTGCTGAGGCATCGTTTCGAGGGGCAAAAGCCTATACACCACATCCGACCCAAAGCGCGCCACCTCTTCCAGGCGGATAGCGGCAAGGTCGGCCTCTTGCCACCTCGCAACGTCCTCGGGCGTAAGCTGATCGGTGTGTATGAGCACCCCCTTCATTCCCAACTCGCTCAAGATCTCGACAGCCTCGAACGAGGGCAGCGACGAAATTTCTGAGTTCAGTTGAGCATGCGTCGGGGGAAGAAACCTGCTGGTCCCATTCATGAGAGGCAGCCAATGATAGGTGCTAAAGTACATATACTTCAATGCCTGCCAGAAGCTTTCCCCCAGAGGCAACTCGACAATAGGCCCATCGAGTTGCTTTGTCGCCAACCATCGATACACCTCGGGGACGTTTTGCCCGGTTGGAATGTCTGCGAGAGGCGGTGGCTTGAAGCCGAGCTCCAATGTGAACAGGCCGATCCAGAAGAGGGCCAAGAGGCATTGCAGCCTGTGTGTCGATCGCTGTAGGCGACTCCAGCGGCTCTGCAAGAATTCACTCGCCTTCAAGAAACCTAGGGCTGCCAGCACACTTGCAGCCAATGCAGCCAGCAGCGCAAACCGGGCTGGCACCCTCATGGCGTGAAATCCAGGGACGAGGTAATAGAACAGCAGGTAAGGCAGCGGGAGACCAGTGTTCTTGCCAAGGATCACCAGAAACGGCCCAAGAGATAAGAGCAATGCCACCACGAGAACGATCCTAAAGAGCCTCTGCAGTTGGCGAAGCCTATCGGCCGGGAAGCTCCCAGCCGTGGAAAGACATCCAACTACAGCAAGGAAACCTAGGACGAAACCAGGAAACAGCATCTGCAAATTGTCCGGGTAACGGAGGCGAGGGAAGTAAGATTGAACCAGTGCTAAATACGCACCGTTGAACAAATATGGAGGACTGAAATAATTCAGCAATGGATCAGCAGCCCAATAGATGCAGTCTTGCAGCGATGTTGAAAAACCCCATTGCTGCTGAATCGCATAGTAGGGAAGGTGAAAGGGCAGGAGCACAATCAGACTGCCCACAATAAACGCAGCATACCGGGGGATCATCGTACGGTTGAGAAGCCCCCTATCGATACGTACCATATAGTACAAGACATACACACCCACCGCGATGGTGATCATCCACCCCAGATATACCGAAGACAGCATCTGCAGCCAATAGAACACCGCGAACCACGCCAGATCCCCCCAGCGCTTACTCCACACGAACCTATCCAGGAAGAGGAAGACAAGCGGCGCCCAGTAGAAGTTAGCCAGCTGCAGATGGCCGAGCTCGGCAAAACGAATCGGGGCGAAGGCAAACATGCACCCCGAGAGCAGAGCCGCCCAAAAGTTCTCTGTCCAGTGATGTACCAGGAAGAACATGCTGAGGCCAGAAAAGATGAAGGCCAGGAAAAACACCATGTTATAGGCTATGATCGGATTGCCTGTCAGGAGATAGGGAGGGGCGAAGATGGGGACCACGGCGATCATGTGCTCTGAAAGCGCCAGCGTATTTTGCACCGGGTAGAAGATGTTGGCGTTGAACAGGTTGAACGGATCGGTCGTGAGGGCATGAACGCCCCAGGCAAGGATCCAGGTGACTAACTCGGGATCTCCGAGGCCACCAGGAAGCTGGGTTCCGAAATGCTTGATCAGGGGATAGGTCTTGAGCAGCGTCAGCGCCGTGAAAAATGCACCGGCAAGGGCGAGATTAACGATCACGGGTTTGCGCCGTAAAGTGGCAAACAGAGCCATCGGCGGGATCCTTGACAAACGCCTAGCAGGGCTTTAGCCGCGCCCCGGCTACCGTCTCAGCGTCTCCACCTTCAGCCCAGGTACCAAGCCTCGTGTTGGTGACAAGTCTTATCCGTAACAAAACGTCAAGACACACGCCAAAATACCGTGTGCTTTCATCTTCATAACCACTGTGGCAAGAAGCATGATGCTTAGGCCCGCTCCTGGCCTGGCTCATACGGCCACCATCGCCTCGATATCCGCCAGCAACTCTTTCCGTAGGTGTCTGAGCCGCTTCTCCAGCCGGCTGTTCTGCTGTGGCGCCGCGGCTTGGCATACTTCCGCCAGCAACCACTCCAGCCTGCCCTCGCCCTCAAGCACTTGCTGCCAATGGGACACTGCCCCTGGCTCCGGCTTCCGCCCCAGTAACGCCAGGTGGGCGCGCTCCGCTAATACCTGATACTGCCATGTCTTAGCAGCCCCGGCACGGACCTCAATTTCGCCAACCAGCGGCGCCGACCCGCGGTCGGAAAACC
>Ga0105104_10001102_pt1 | contig 20527 bp, 18 predicted proteins | sample PPLLaktember2015_3_FD_87034 | JGI IMG/M metagenome (GOLD analysis project Ga0105104, IMG submission 87034) | Freshwater sediment microbial communities from Prairie Pothole Lake near Jamestown, North Dakota, USA - PPLs Lake P7 Core (6) Depth... | ecosystem: Environmental > Aquatic > Freshwater >... | reverse complement strand
GCGGATTGATAGCCGATATCGGTTTTACTCCGGCAATAGTTGAGTTTGAACAACCATCACGTAAACGGGGAAGAACCAAGGCAAATTTTTACACCCTCTTTGATATAATCATGCTGGGCCTTACCAGCAGTACCAAAGTTCCTCTCCGGATAGCAACCATATTTGGATTTTTCATGTCTGCCTTAAGTTTATTGATAGGGTTATTTTACTTGATATACAAGCTTATTGATTGGCAAGGCTTTGAATTGGGTCTGGCGCCGGTCGTTATCGGTATCTTTTTGTTCGGCGGTATTCAGTTGTTGTTGCTGGGTATCGTTGGGGAATATATAGGCGCAATTTACACGCAGGTTTTACACCGTCCATTTGTAATCGAAAAGGAACGTATCAATTTTGATGCGGAAAACCATTAACCTGATAAAGAAGCTCTGGGCGGTCCGGTTTCTGCGCTTCCTGTTGGTCGGCGGTATCAATACACTTTTTGGATATGGGGTTTTTGCTTTCTTTATTTTCCTGGGGCTCCATTATGCCCTGGCTACGATACTCGCTACAATCTGCGGGGTTTTCTTTAATTTTAAGACTACGGGGATCATCGTGTTCAAGAACAGAGATAACCGTTTAATCTTCCGCTTTTTTGGAATCTATCTTTTTGGGTATTTGTTGAATGTGGGGGCACTAAAGCTATTCGATATTGCGGGAATCAAGATTTTGGTGGCTCAAGCTATCCTGGTTCTGCCGTTATCTTTTATATCGTTTTTGCTGATGAGAAAACTTGTATTTAAGACACTAAAACAGAGTAATAAACCAGTCAGAGGGTAAACGATACACTAGATTGGAAATTAAGAAGACAGTTAGTGTATGCTGATACTAGAATAAAAATGATTCCAGCGGAAGAGAAGGAGGCCAGTGATATCTAAGTATGCAAAGATCGCCCTGTTTACAGGTTTGTCAATCCTGGGAACGGTGGTTGTAATCCTGGGGTTTCTGATGACCCCCGTGTTTGTGGCGGCTCATTTCAGCGCTACCGGTGTTCTGCCGGAAACTACAATACAATCTATCCAGATTTTCAGGATGATGGCAGTCTGCGGTGGAATCATTTTAGTTGTCCTTGGCACAAGCTTGGCGTATTCGGCTGTAGCGGAAAAATCCCTTAATTACATTTCACGTTTTTCCACGATACTGGAAAAAAAGCCTGTCTTTTGGGTATTTTGCGGCGTTTGTTTTGTTTTTGCGGTGGTCGTCGGTTTGTTAATGACCAAAACGGGGATTTCTTTTAGCCCCGATTCGGTGAATTATATGGTGGCGGGAGAGAACCTTTACCATCATCACATATTCGGGATAGGGCCTTATGGGCTTTTCACCCACAACCCGGGCTACCCGATAATGATTGCAGGCATGATGGTGTTCGGGCTGGACGGTGAGCAAGCCTCCAGGTTAATACAAATCTTAAGTTTTGCAGCTATGATATTCCCCATGTTCTTCCTGGCCAAAAAGATCAGCGGTATTGCCGCCGGCTACATAGTGGGTCTGATGGGTATCGTGTTTCAACCCTTGATTTGGCTAAGCACGTGGGCATGGACCGATATGCCATTCATCTTATTCAGTATGGTAGGCGTTCTCTTTCTTACCTATTATGCTGAAAGCAGCGAACCCAAAAAACGCGAGTTAATACTGGCCGGGGTATTTGTCGCGATAGCTATCTTGGTAAGGTTTGTGGGGATATGTTTGTTAATCGTGGGATTCCTGGCTATACTCGCTAAGAACTTTGGAGGAGTCAAGGCCTGGAATAAAGGAAGCTGGTTTGGCATCGCCATCAAAAAACATTTTAAGGGTCGAAGCACCATAATTCATATATTACTCTTCGAGGGGATTGCCTTCTTCCCCGTCTTTCTCTACCTGTGCAGGTGTTTTGTGTATACGGGGAGATTTTCTGAACTGGGATGGTCTGGGAAGCCGATATTTGGCTTCAGCACACTTATCCATTGGCTTACGGTCGACCCGGTTCGTAATTTGACTACCGATTCGTTTTTCAACGGCCTATATAACGGTTTAAAGAGCATATTCTACATGCAGCCGGTGCTGGCATTGTTCGTGGTGCTAATTGTTGCCGCTATCGTGATTTCCTTCCTGGTGAACTATTTCAGTAAGTATTTCAAGGTAAAAGAAGTGCTGGGGTGGATAAGCAGCAACTATATCGTAATTCTCTTCTTCCTTGGCTACTTTAGTATGATCTTCTTAAATGGGGTGATATATTCAATGTGGACGCAGGCTAACTACCTTTCCCCATTTTATCCCCCTATAATACTGGCCGTAGTCTCGTTTGCCATCTGGGGATACAGGCAAATGAAGGGCAGTCTGTTGCGGCCGGCCCTGTTTTCCCTCATTGCCGTAACGTTTGCCCTGTTCATGATTCTTCAAATCAACTCATCGGTAACTTATTACAGGACATGGAAGCAAAACCCGTTTGGGCAGGGCATAAACTCAGCAGTCTGGAAAAATGAGCAGGGAATGACCTGGGCGTTAAGTAATATCCCCGAGGACGCTAAAATTTACGCCAATGATGTCCCGGGAGCTTGGTTTGTACTGGATAGGCCAATTATCGGCCTGCCGCATTTTGACTGGCCGACTTACATACAAGCGTTTATTGATGAACAGTTAACAAACCCGGATGATAACACATATATTGTAGACTTTAAAGAAACCGATACATGGAAACCAGTGTGGCGAATGCTATCTAATAGCGATATTGAAAAGTTAAACGAACAGTATCATATTTTTGTGGTGGTGGCTGATTTTCCAACATCCACCATCTGGCAGGTGAAGCCTTAAAATAGTATCCTATTGTTCATGGCTCCGGTATTACCAGATCAGTAGTACCGGAGTGCCGATACCCTGACTTAAACTTGACCAAACGGGGAAGCGGTTTTTATGAAGGAGGAAGAGGGGCTATCCTGTAATAGGGGGCTGCCGTATGCGGGTTTCTTTATTCTTAGATGATTAAGGGAATCTACTTGACTACAAAGCTATCATAAATCGCCAGCAGTTTTTTAGATTCGTTCTCCCAGTTAAACTCTTTAGCAGCTTTTATGGCGTTTTGCCTCATCATCTCATACCGGTTATTATCAGCCAAGACATACCGTATGGCGTCGGCGATCTCCCGAGGATTATCAGGGTCACAGGTTACGCCAAAATTGCAGCCCTCAACAAATCTTTTAACATCAGGGAAGTTACTAGCTACCACCGGCAGGCCGGCCCCCATATATTCAAAGAGTTTGTTAGGACTCACATAATAATAATTAAGCCCCAGGTTTTTGTGTAAAGCCAATCCAACATCTGCCGACATAGCGTACTTTGAAACTTCATTAAAGGCTACTGGGCCATGAAAATATACTCTGTCTTCGACCTTATTTTCACGGATTAATTCATGTAATTTCGTGATATAGTCACTATAATACATAGGGCCAAAGATAACCAGGCAATAGTCAGGGAGATATTTCATGCTTTGCACCATCTCTTCAATACCCCGGAGGATATTGATGATGCCTGCATAAAGCACTATTTTTTTTCCTTCAGGGATTTTAAGATCATCTCTGAACAGTGACGATGGTGTGTACTCCCGGTATTCCGGTACGTTTAATAAAACCACCGGTTCGGGAACTTTATAGCGTTTGGCAACTTCTTTAGCGATTGAATATCCCGGTACCATGGTCTTATCGGTGCGCCGGATAAGGAATTTTTCCCATCTCATCATCCAGTATTTGCGGCCAGGCCTTACCTTTTTTTCAGCCCTTTCCAACCAAAGCTCATGCATATCATAGACCAGCTTGGCTCTTCTGGTAAGCCGGCACCACCACCCAACAGGTAAGGTTATCAAGTCATGTGCATGGTAGGCTTGAAAATGCTCGTGTTTGGTCACCCTGGCGGCGTGGAGATAATAGTCAACATAAAGAAAGTTTGGCAATATTGGATTCAACACATACCGGTGTAATAAGCTAAATAGATACACTAAGCCTGATAGAACAACCCTGGTAATTTTTCTGATTACAACAAATATGCCATACAAGCCAATGCTAAACATCCTTACGTGCCAATTCAACGTGGATCTTGCCCACCGGGGCAACCTTATTCCTATCCGCTTTTCGAAGCGGTGTGTCACATTAACCACTTTACTATCAACTGATAAAAATAGATTGTATGCCCAATCAAATAGTGCATTTGAAATCAAGATCGCCACAGATACAATACTGATTCGTTCATTGTCCTGGCCATCGAGACGTTTCCGCAATACTATTTTGGAGATATATGACAGCAGGCCGATGCGCATTAAGGTAGCTATAGAAGAGTCTAACCTTACAATCTTGTAACCATCACAATATTCTTCTTTACTTATTTGGGTATTGTAGGCGCCCCGGACGGCTATGATAGTAACCTCGTGACCGGCATCCACAAGCTTTTTAGCTACTTTTCGTGCGGTGATGTAGTACTGGTCGCACTCGGTATAGCTGAACATGCAAATTTTCATACTGTATCTTGTTCTTATCGGAACCGGCCTGGTTATTTTAAGAAAGCCCCTATCTCTTTTACTACGTACTCTATCTGTTGTTTTTCAAGTTCCGGGAACATGGGCAGACTGAGAATGGTTTTGGACAATTTTTCCGCTACAGGAAAACTTCCTTGTTTATAACCGAGGCCCTTGTACGCTTTTTGGAGGTGGATGGGGATAGGATAGTGAATCTGCGCCCCGACACCGTTATTGTTGAGATGCTTCATTAAACCATCTCTGGAGTTTTCAGCAACCTGAATAAGGTAAATATGATACACATGTTTAGCTCCAGTCATTTCCTTTGGTGTGATCACCAGGCCTTTATTAACGAGGCCCTGGAGAGATGTGTTATAAATAGCTGCATTGGCGCGCCTTTTCGTGTTCCAGTCGTCAAGGTATTTCAGTTTAACACGCAGCACCGCGGCATGGATTTCATCCAGTCTATCCGTGTAGCCGATGACATCATGATGATATTTTTGGGGAGAGCCGTGATTACGGAATAATTTCACTTTTTCCGCCAGTTCCGCGTTATTGGTCACTATTGCGCCGGCATCCCCGTAAGCACCGAGATTTTTTCCCGGATAAAAGCTAAAGGCGGTTACATCGCCGAAAGTGCCCGTTTTTTGCCCTTTGTATTCTGCACCGTGGGCCTGGCAGGCATCTTCAACTACCTTGAGATTATTCTTTTTTGCCAGTTTGACAATGGTATCTATTTCCGCGGGCTGGCCGTAAAGATGCACTGGTATGATGGCCTTCGTTTTCCTGGTAATCGCTTTTTCTATCAGGGCCGGGTCTATATTATAGGATTCAGGATGGGTATCGACAAAGACTGGCCGGGCGCCTACATGAGAAACCGCGGCAGCAGTGGCGATGAATGTGTTAGGAGTGGTAATGACTTCATCACCGGGGCCGATGCCCAAAGCCCGTAAGGCTAGAGACAACGCCGCCGTCCCCGAGCTTACGCCGACGGCATATGCGGCGTTGCAGTAAGCGGCAAATTCTTTTTCAAAAGCCGTACCTTCAGGCCCCATAATAAAATAGGCACTCGTAAGAATACCATTAACTCTTTCATCTATTTCCTGTTTGATAGAAGAGTATTGTTTTTTCAGGTCTACCAGCGGAATATTCAATTGGTTCCTCCTGGATGCACGAATAATGGTGGTATCTAAATCGTTAATATTTCATCAGCTTTAAGATTTCGTTTAAACCTTGCCGGGATGCCCATTACCATGGTCCTGGGGGCAACGTTTTTGGATACGACTGAATTAGCGCCGATGATGGCATTCTCACCAATTTCAACACCGGGAAGGATGCATGAGCCCTCTCCGACGGTAACGAACTTATGAATCACAGGGCCTTTCTCCGTCCAATCACCGCCAACTGACGGCGGTTTGCGTCCCATCAGATTATCATTAGCAGTGGTAACCAGCATGCCGATGAACACCCTGTCTTCAATAATCATATTTCCTGTAAGATGGCTATTATCCATTATCTTTACGTAATTACCGATTTTAGTATTATAATTTATTGTAACTCCCATCGCAATAATACTAAAAGAACCTATCACAACCCCTTCACGTACGCAGGCGGTATCACATATCATGCTATTGTTCCCTATTTCCACACCCATGTAAATAACGGCATTAGCCCCGATAACACAATTATTACCGATATGTACCGGTTTCAGAGATTTCAAGTCAGTGGTGCGCGTGGTAGCTCCGGAAGAAACGGGCGGCCGGCCGATAACGGCTCCGGGAAACACGGTAACATTATCCCCGAGGACAACATTAGGAAAGAGATAAGCTCCTTCATAGATCTGGCAATTACTGCCTTTAGTAAAACCGGATTTTTTGTCCATATTCTTTGAGGATGAATATCAGCTTTAGTACTACTGCTGCCGGCTGATGTTTAAAGCTATCTCCCTCCCCCCTTCCCTGGTAGAAATATCGGCGGCTTCAAGAATCTTCAACACCGCCAGGCCCATGGCGCCATCTGTCAGCGGTTTTTTACCGTTAAGAATGCAATCAATAAAGTGGTTTGCTTCCAGGGCTAACGCTTCTCTCTGGTCGAGCTTAGGCAGGTTTATATCCCCCAGCCGGTAAGTAGGCTGAAGTGAAGTTTCATTTTCCTGCCGGAACTCAATGCCGCTATCGTATATCTTAATCTTTTCCGTCGGCTCTACATCATCATAGATAACCATCTTTTTGCTGCCGCCAAGGATAATGCGCCGGATCTTTACCGGAGAAAGCCAACTGGTGTGAATGTGGGCGATCATTCCGCTCTTATATTTTAGAGTAATATAGGCCAGGCAGGTAATATTATTGTTGTTGAAATCTCTGCCCATGGCCGATACGCTCACGGGGGGCTCGTCAAAAAGGTAATGAATAATAGAAATATCGTGCGAGGCCAGGTCCCAGATAACGTTGACATCCGGACGGAACAAACCGAGGTTGATCCTGACGGAGTCCAGGTAAAAAAGCTGGCCGATTTCTCCCTTATCTATCAGTTCTTTGATTTTTCTGACGCCGCCGGTATACAGAAAAGTGTGGTCTACCATCAGTATCTTTTGGTATTTTTTGGCGGTCTTAATCAGGTCTTCGGCTTCCGTGGAGTTTGAGCAAATGGGCTTTTCAATCAAGACATGTTTTCCATTTTCAAGAGCTTGTTTGGCGAGAGGATAATGAGAAATAACCGGGGTAGCTATTGCAATGGCATCTACATCATTAGAAGCTGCCATGTCTTCATATTTAGTGGTGAGTTCTATGTTGGGGTATCTTTTCTTTACCGGTTTCAGCCGCGCTTCATTAGCATCGCATACCATTACCACACGGCAATTTTCAACATCGATAAAGTTCCTTACCAGATTCGGCCCCCAATAACCCAAACCCACAACCCCGATATTCACTTTTTTACCGGTGTCCATGTTCTGCTCCTCGGCCTCCATCTGTTTTTAACGACCTTTTATAGAAGGATGGGGCGCCAGCGGGCTGGATTTATTGCTAATGCGTCGTTATTTAAAAGGCATTACGTATACCTAAAATTACACTAAAACGCGTTCTATTGTCAATTTGACAGCCTCGATTTTTCCGGTAATTGGCACACACTCGTTCTGTAGTGGAAACGGCCGGGTAACACCGATAACCGGATGATGTGCTTGGAAGACAAATAGATGGATATCAGTTTACCTGGCCCTACTTTCAGGATTTTGCTATGCGGTTGAGTACATCTGCGAACAGCCTGGTAGTCTCGCGGTAGCTGTACTTGTCGATCTTTTCCATATTATCAACATAGCTTACCTTGCCGGTGCGCTTATACTCCGAATACAGCATTGTTAATATCTTATTAATGTCTTCAATGGTCTTGCAGTAATAACCTGCTCCGGTTTCAGCCAGGAATTTGCTGGTGGCGTCTTCACCGGAGCCGCCGGTAGCCAGTATCGGCCTTTGCGTGGCGATATATTCATACCCTTTGGAAGGCCAGAATTCGCTTATCTGCGGGTCTTCCCAGTTTAATGAAAGTAAAACCTGTGATTCTCTCTGTTTTTCCATAGCTGCATCATGCGATACGATACCATAGAACTTCGTTATCGCTGATATTCCGTATTTCTCCGCTTCTAAAGGCAGCCAGTTCATCTCCGGGCCGTAAAATCTTAACTCGATATCATCAGGGTTTATTGTTCCCCCGGTAATAAGGTCTTTTACCGCGGCAAAAAGCTTTGAAGGCTCTTGTTTTCCGGTATAGATCAAGCCGGTATAGGTGATGGTGAATTTCTTCGTTAGTTCCGACCTCAGGTTGGCAGTACCCGGATTATAACCCATCGTGATCGAATATACGTCCTGCCTCCGGTGTAAAGCCTTGAGTTTCTCAACAAGGGGTTCGCAAACGGTAACCAGCGAATCGGCGTTAGATAGAGTTTTCAGTTCCAATTTGCGGTCAAACCATTTTCTTACCGGGCTGTAACTATAATTATGATTCTGCGACCAGAGGTCCCGGAAATCTGCTACCCAGGGTATTTGAAAACGTTTTTTTAGCTCTTTGGCAATAAGGTGGCTGGTGACCGGCGCCGAGCTGCTGATAATGGCGTCTACAGGCTCTTTTTCTAAAAATTCGCTCCCCGCTTTAATCGCGAATTTTTTCCAACCACTGTCCCCATCCGGATAATTGACAACCTCACCGATTCTGGTGAAAATGAAATCCAGGAAAGATTTCTTGGAGGTCAATCCAAACCTTTTTTTTATCTGTGTCCCCATGTTATCGCTAACGCTAATCCCGAGCCATTTTTTCACAAAATCCAGCGTGCCCCGGTAAGGCGTTTCAATAATCTTGAACGGGGCATCCTTTGCCCCGGAAATAGCTACTGTAAGAATTACAGGCTGCCAACCGTATTCCGGTAAATATCTTGCCAGGCGTTCAACCAGCGGATTGGTATCGCTATAGGTATCGGTGTAATAATTTAAAAGAGTGACAATCAGGACTTTTTTCAATAGTGACTCTTTCAGACACCGGTTTGAGACATGGCTTTTACATATTTAGCGGCCACATCATTAACCAAACCTGTTTCTGTAACCTTACCTGATTCCAACAAAATTGCATGGGTACAAAGCTTACGAATGGCGTTCATATTGTGGCTGACAAATATCACGGTCCGCCCTGATTTAGCTATTTCCCCCATCGTACCTAAACTCTTTTCTTGAAAATCGGCATCTCCCACGGCCAGCACTTCGTCTACAATAAGCACTTCAGGGTTAAAATGAGCCGCTACCGAGAAAGCTAACCGTACGTACATACAGCTGGAATAATGTTTTACCGGGGTATCGATGAAATTTTTCACGACATCTCCGGCAAAGTCGATGATGTCATCCATCTTGCGTTTGACATCGGTTTTTTTCATGCCGAGAATGGAGGCATTAAGTAAAATGTTCTCACGGCCGGTCAATTCCGGGTGGAACCCCGTTCCTACCTCCAGAAGCGAACCCACGCTGCCGTAAATTTCCGCCCGCCCCTCTGTTGGCTGGATGATACGGGAAAGCACCTTTAGCAAAGTACTCTTACCGGAACCGTTCCTGCCGATCACGCCCAATACCTGTCCGCGCTCTACTTCAAAGCTTACATCTTTTAGCGCCCAGATGTAGTGTTTTATCGGTGAGGAATCCGCAGTTCCTTTACGGTGGAAGGGAGCAGATATTACATTAACCATACTCTCACGTATCGTTTTATAAGTGGCAATCGTCCCGATACGGTAACGTTTGCTAATGCCTTCAACACGAACCGCGATGTTGTTCAATTTGGATGCTACCTCTTTTTTGGCTAAATATAGTCTGCGAAGGCTCCCTGCCGGCGTTGGAAAAAGTAAGCCCCGGAAACAAGTATTACCAGGATTATCCCTGTAGAAGCAAAAAGTTGCTGTAAACTGGGCGGGGTAGTCCCGGTGATCGCCCACCGGAAACCCTCAAGTATTCCTGATATCGGGTTAAGCAAGCCGTAGGCTACCTGGAACCTGGGCGGTACGAAGTTGCTGGAATAGATGATGGGAGAAGCGAACATCAAAAGCTGAACGGTAAAAGGAATGACATAGCGGATATCCCGGTATTCTACATTGATAGCCGCCAGCCACAGCCCGACACCCAGAGACAGCATTAGCACCAGTACACACAAAGGCAAAAATAACAACATGCGCTCGTTGGGCATATAACCATAGAAAAACATTAACCCCAGCAAGGGTATGATGGCAAAGATGAAATCAATTAGCGGGGAGAGGATACTGGCGGTCGGTAAAATAATCCGGGGAAAGTAGACTTTTTGGATCAGGCTGGCGTCCACACTATTACTAGCTCTGGTCAGACCTTCAGAAAAGAGCGTCCAGGGAAGTAAGGCAGCATAACAAAATAGCGGATAGGGAATACCATTGGACGGCACTCCCGCCAGCTTGCCGAAGAACAGAGTAAATACCAACATCATCATCAGCGGTTGGATGACAGCCCATAAAAAACCAAAAATGGTCTGTTTGTAACGTATCTTGATATCCCGCCAGATCAGGAAATATAACAACTCCCGATGATTCCACAATTCACGAAAATTGATTGAAACCCAACCTTTTAAAGGCTTGATGATGGTTACGGACTGTTTGTTTGCGGCTTTCTGTCCAGTTTTATTCGTACTCATCAGTTTCTTTCAGGAAAGATAGTACATCTCTTATAACTGTCATTATTCTACTTTGATACATGTCCCGCCGTCAATTTAATCTTAGGTGCCTTTTTAGTCTGCTCTTCGTGGTTACTTATAATCAGACCTTGCCCCCGAAAATGATGCCATTGGCTCTTAGCTTTATGGTGGTGACGGGTAGATTTGAACTACCGACTAAGGGCTTATGAGGGCGGATACCGAACCCAAACTTTCCCTCCTCACACCTTTACAATATTACCGCGTTGATTCAGTTATTCTTTACGGGCTTATTAAGCCACCAAATACCAACGTTAAGGTAAGTAGCAACACTTACCCATAGTATATAGGGAACGAGAAGAATGCCCGCCCATATGGAAACTTGAAATGAAGTGATTATTGTCGCCAGAATAAGAAACCATAAAACGATAATTACGATTACCCCGCCACCCTTAGACTTCATGCCAAAGAAAACAATTGACCATAAGGCATTTAGAACAAGCTGTACCCAGAATAAGATAAAGGCGAGGGTAACATCTTCAGCAGTTAATCCCTTTTGCCAGATAAAAAATACGGATATTCCCATTAATATATATAAAGTAGTCCAAACTGGTCCGAACACTTGATTGGGGGGTGTATATCTTGGTTTTTTCAGACTAGGATACCATGTTGGAATTGCTCTAAAAGTAAAAAGACTGCCAATCCCTCCAGCAGCAAAACAAACAATAACACTGATTATCAGTTTGACTATGCTATTATCCATTGACGATATTATACACGCGCGCTAATACAAATGCATGGGAAAATACTGTGACTGAAAAGATTTGGTGACAGCGGGTAGGTTAAACTACCGATTTATTATACCTTTTTTGTTTTTACACTAATATTACGGCCCGGCTATAGGCGATTTTCAATTATTCAACTGGTACTTGAAACTCACATCACGTTGTTCAGCAGGAAGCTGGTAACCGTCACATTCAAAAGGATAAGCCAGCACCCCGCTTGGAAAAATCGCATCAGGACTATAACTCTTCCAATAGAAGAATGAGCTTGGTTGAACCCAGTGAAGATAGCGGTTCCCCGTTACAACAGTCGGATTAATTGATGTATCTGATACTTTAAAACAAAAAGGTGCCATAGAGTGAGTACCGACACTACCAGCAAATCCAATTAGTTCCCCGCGTTTTACCTTATATCCGATTAGAGCCTCACATACTGCCGCGGTACCCTTTGCAAGGGTCACAGAATCATCAAACTCAAAAAAAAGGTGTCCCTGAGCCTGGACAGTACTTCCCCACTCTTCAACTTCAGAGCCATCTGGATTCTGATTGTGTCCAATCACCAGCGGCGAGCTGTATAAATGATAGACAAAAACAATCATACCAGGCCAATCAGGACTGGCAGACTCGAACCATAACATCAGATCATTGTATGGGGTATTTTTTTGTCCCTCTTGAATCCGATAGTTGGCACTTGCATCACTAAAGCCTATCAGTACCATATCAATAGGCGCAAGTAAGGGGGTTCCATGCTTGAGTTCAAACTCCATGCCACGCTTACCCGGGTAGGTTTTATAATTCGGATGACTACCAAGTTTGGGGCCAAGTGTAATGATATTGGGGTCAGCATCTGTACCATATACTTCCGTGTGAGTATTGATACCTACCATACTGGGTGGCGGTGAGGTAATAGCACTCGCACTTGTAACAGGCACGCCTTGAACAGATGTCAATGTTGGTATGGGTGCCACGATAGTTGCAGGAGTGGTTTTTTGAGTTGGTGTTGATCGTGCAAAAGTGGCAGTAGTTGTTTGAGTTATGACAAACCGAGATCCTGATTCCGTCTCTGTTGCGACTGTTCCTGATTCATGTTCCGGCGTTGTTGAATTTTGTGATTGACATGAAAAGATACCGGTCGTCAAGAGTACAGCTACAACCAACAGGAATGCGACCTTCTTTAGATTCATAAGGGACTCCTGAAGCGGGATAAAAAATGGTGGTGACGGGTAGATTTGAACTACCGACCAAGGGCTTATGAGTCCCCTGCTCTACCACTGAGCTACGTCACCAACAGTAAAAAATATATCATCAAAACGCTTATTAAGTCAATGATTTGGGGAGCTGTGAGCTTACAGTTATCAGCTTTCAGTCCCTCAATTCCTTTTCCACTTTGTCGTCCTGATAAAATACAAACAGAAATCAATAACCTACGCCATACGGGGTAGGCCGGAGCGGGAATGACGGGGCGGGTATTGATTATTGATGTTTAATTGGTTATTGTATCCTGGTTATTGGTTATTTCTTTCAATGCCGCTCAATAACCCGGATGCTTACGGCTTTTACAGCGGCCACCACACTGACCCCTTCTTTAAGCCCCATTTCTTCCGCGGATTTCCTGGTTATCAGCGCCGTGAGCATAAAGCCGCAATTAACCGTTACCCGCATTTGAGAGCCCGTGGGGAACAGCCTTACCACTTGACCGGGGAAGCGGTTGCGCGCGCTGGTAGTTTTTTCTCCGGGAGGCGTGAGTAAAATCGTTATGTCATCATAAGGTACCAGCAGGATAACCCTGTTGCCGGCAGGCAATTCACAGCAGGCTTCAATTTCGGTCTGTCCAACCCTGACGGTCGCCAGTCCTTCACTCCCGCCTTCCACCACCCCATGCAGAATATTGCCTGCCTCTACAAAATTTGCTATCTCTTCAGTTGCCGGAGTAGAAAATACCTCTTCCGGTGTGCCTGTCTGCACAATGCTTCCCTCGAAAATGACTGCGATACGGTCGCCCAGTGCTAAAGCCTCATTACGTTCATGAGTAACCATTACGGTAGTCACCTTGGTCTCTCGTAAAACGCCTTCAAAATCTTCAAGCAGGGATCGGCGGGTGGGGCTATCGAGGGCGGTAAAAGGTTCATCCAGGAAAATCACCTCCGGATCGAGGGCGAAAGCCCGTGCCAGGCTGACTCTTTTTGCTTCGCCCCCGGAAAGCGTAAGCGCCTGTCGCTTCGCCAGGTTCGCCACGCCAAACCGCTTCAGCCATTTTTCCACCCTGGGTTTGGCTGCTTCTTTTTTAACCCCGCGCATCCTCAAACCCAGCATGACATTATCCCATACCGTACCGCTCAACAGGAGCGATTCCTGGAACAAGACAGATATCCGGCGGCGGGTAGCCAATATCTGTTTTGGCGTCTGGACCGGAACGGCATGATAGAGTATCTCCCCCGCTGCAGGCTTTATAAGCAGCGCCAGGCTCATAAGCAAGGTAGTCTTGCCGGAGCCGTTGGGGCCGATGATCATCAAAGCTTCCCCGTCACGCACCTGGAAGGAAGGAATATCTATAATTTTCTGCCCGCCGAGGATGGTGGTAATGCCCCTGGCTTCTACGGCGATTCCGGCAGTACTGTCCGGCTTCATCTGGCTTTACTCCTTTGTTGGGCGATGGTGAGTACCAGGTTAACGATATAAACCAGCAGCATCAAAATAATACCGAGGGCGATAGCCAGGCCGAAATTACCTTTACTGTTTTCCAGGACGATGGCGGTAGTCAGCACGCGCGTCTGCCCCTGGATGTTGCCGCCGACCATCATGGAAGCACCTACTTCTGATATCACCGAGCCGAAACCAGCCATGACGGCCGCCAGCAAAGGCAGCCGGGTTTCACGTAAAAGTAACGCCAGCATCTGCACACGTGAAGCGCCCAACGCGGTTATCTGAAGCCTCAATTTGGGGTCGAACTGCTGTATGGACGCCATGGTGAAGCCGGTAATGATAGGCAGGGATATAATACACTGGGCAATGATCATGGCGTAAGGCGTGTACATAAGGCGCAGTACCCCTAGCGGGCCGCTGCGCCAAAGCATCACCGAGACGATCAGCCCGACAACAACCGGAGGAGCGCCCATGCCGGTATTAACGAGGCTTACCAGGAAACGCCGCCCCCAAAAGCGCGTCAGGCCAATGGCCGTACCCAGAGAAATGCCGATGAAAAGACTGATGCCGGTGGCGACTAGTGACACAGCCAGGGAGAGCCCGGTGACTCTCAATACTTCAGGATCGCCCTGGAGCAGTAATTTAAAGGCCTGGACAATGCCCTCGATGATTAAATCCAATGTTAACTCCGCCCGGCGTAATTTGAATATATCTTATAACATTCCGGCGCCGGTATAAAATTTCCGCGCGTTTGAATAAAAGCGGGAAGGTACGCTCCGCGTGCTCCCTCGCGTATCCGGTTTATTTACTCTTTGTGGTTCTAATGAACCTGGTTTTATACGCTTCCAAGGTCTGCTTCGGTTTTATCAGCATCAGGGAAGAAAAGAGGCTCGCCGTATTTATCTACGCCGAAGGTGCGGATAGCTTCCTGGGCTGCCTGTGAGATCATGAAATCCAGGAAAGCTTTAGCGCCTTCTGCATTTATGGCGGTTGATTTAGCCGGGTTGACCGTGATAACGTGATAAATGTTCAGCAGAACGGGATCACCCTCAACGAGTACTCCTAATTGCAGGTTAGCCTTGGTAGCGAGATAAGTTGCCCGGTCGGTAAGAGTATAGCCCTGCTTTTCCGAGGTTATCGTTAAGGTGGCGCCCATGCCCTGGCCGGACTCCTGGTACCAGGATTGGCCTTCCACAGTGATGCCGGCGGCCTTCCAGAGGGCCAACTCTGACTTGTTAGTACCGGAATCATCGCCGCGGCTGATGAAGATAGAGCCGGTAGCAGCAATCTTTGCAAAGGCATCTTTGGCAACGGTCATGCCCTTGATACCTGCCGGGTCATTGGCCGGGCCGACGATAACAAAATCATTATGCATGACGAGTTTGCGCTCGACACCGTTGCCGTTATTCATATAGGTTACTTCTGAAGCAGGTGCGTGAACGAGCAGGACATCCGCTTCACCTTTTTCACCCATGGCGATAGCGGCACCGGTACCGACATAGATAGGTTTGACTTTATAACCGGTTTTAGCCTCAAACATAGGTATTAAGACATCCATCAAGCCGGAATCGCCGGTGGATGTCGTGCTGGACATTATCAAATCAGGGTTTGCTGGCGGTGCGGCGGTCGTGGTTGTTACCGGGGTGGTTGTAGTTGCGGAATTACAACCGGTTATTAATGCGACCACGCCTACCACCATAACCAGCGCCAGCAACAAGTTCATCATCTTGCCTATTCGTTTCACAAAAAAAAGCCTCCTTTTTTTATTGTCGTTGTTTATTATTATGTAAGTTATTGTATTGTTTACTATATAACAATGATACAATAGACCTCAACTACTTTTCAAGTTAAAATACGTACCCTTTCTTATTGAAATATTTTATGTTTGTATTAGAAAGAAAAAACCAAACAGCCGCCGCCATATTTTTGACGCCTAACACGCTCTGTGATACAATTTAGAATAGAATTCACTCCCGGTCTTCCCCTGGCTATACCTTACTAAAACAATTCAACTGCGTCTAAATACGTACTAAATCCTGGAAAAAAGGGAGATTAATCATGAGCAATGAAAGCAAAGTTGCCCTGGTTACGGGCGGCTCGGGCGGTTTGGGCAGCGTGCATTGTCTATCGCTGGCGGCCGCCGGATACAAAGTGGCGGTAGCAGCCCATTCCCAACTGGAAAAAGCAAAAACAGTGGTTGACCAGATAAAAAACATGGGGAAACAGGCCATCGCACTGAAGATGGACGTTTCCAATCCGGATGAAGTAGCCGCCAGCTGCAAAGAGATTGAAAAGACCCTGGGCCCCGTAGATGTCCTCGTCAATAATGCCGCCAGCGGTATCGTGCGTGCGGCCACCATCGTCAAGACAAAAATAGAAGACTGGACGCATGATTTAAACGTCAATCTCACCGGCTCTTTCAATACCATAAGATGCTGTCTGCCGGGCATGATGGAACGAGGCTGGGGGCGCATCATCAACGTATCCTCCATCGCCGGGACGATGGGCGGCTCCGGCCAATGCAGTTATGCCACCACCAAAGCCGGGCTCATCGGCCTGACTAAAGCGGTAGCGCTGGAAACGGCGCGTAAAGGGGTAACCTGCAATGCCATCGTCCTGGGTATTGTTGATGGAGGCGCTTTCCACGAGGTAACCCCGGAATTCCAGGAACGTATTGCAAAAAGCATTGCGATACGCCGGGCTGGGACTCCGCAGGAAATCAGCAATGTCATAGTTTTCCTGGCTTCCCCGGAATCCAGCTATATTACCGGTGAAGCTATTGAAGTTAGCGGCGGTGCCGGATTATTTGTGTTTTAGAGCTATCGGCTGTCAGCAATCACCGGTCAGCTGTCAGCAATCACCGGTCAGCTGTCAGCAATCACCGGTCAGCTATCAGCTATCAGCTGTCAGTAGTTAGCGGGATAAAGGGTTGGACTAAAAGCCAATAGCTATAAGCTAACAGCCATGTAATAATAGTAGTATTAGGACTAATAATAAAGAGATTCGATTTTTAAATATTCAAAGGAGAAGTAATGAACGAACCAGTAATTGTCAGCGGTGTCAGAACAGCCATCGGTAACTTCGGGGGCGCATTACAGGATGTCTCGGCGGTAAAGCTGGGAAGCACGGTTATCCAGGGCGCCCTGAAGAAAGCCGGACTTAAACCCAAGGGTGATACCAGTTTTGAACCTGAAGCTTTCGAAGGCCAGGGCATGATCGACCTGGAAAAGAAATATTATAAATGGGATGCTTCCGCCCAGGAAGTCCTCGTTGACGAGGTAATCATGGGCAACGTTGTCCAGGCAGGACAGGGGCAAAACCCGGCCCGCCAGGCAGCAATTTATGCCGGCGTACCCAAGGAAGTAAACGCTTATACCGTAAATAAGATCTGCGCTTCCGGCATGAAAGCCGTAGCGTTAGCCGCCCAGTCCATTAAAGCCGGCGATGCTGAGGTGATTGTTGCCGGCGGTATCGAGAGCATGAGCGGCATACCCTACTACATGCCCAAAGCGCGCTTTGGCGCCCGCATGTTCAATACCGAACTGGTGGACGGCATGGTCTATGACGGCCTCTGGGAAATTTTCAACAACTACCACATGGGCGTAACCGCAGAAAATATCGCTGTTAAATACGGCATCAGCCGCAAGGAACAGGACGAATTCGCATTAGAAAGCAACAACCGCGCCATGGCAGCAATTAAGAATGGCACGTTCAAGGACGAGATCGTCCCGGTCGAGATAAGAGTCAAGAAAGAAGTCAAGAATTTTGACGTTGACGAGCATCCCCGCGAGACTACCATGGAACTGCTGGGCAAACTCGGCACTGCTTTCCCCGCCCCTAATCCCACGGTAACCGCCGGTAATGCCTCCGCCATTACCGATGCCGGCGCTGCACTCGTAGTCATGTCCGCCAATAAAGCAAAACAGATGGGTCTCAAACCTTACGCTACCATCAAAGCCTACGCTACCGGCGGCGTTGATCCCGCCTATATGGGCATCGGCGTTGTCCCTGCTACCAAGAAAGCATTAAAGCTGGCCGGGCTTACGCTGGCTGATATCGAGTACTTCGAACTTAATGAAGCTTTCGCCTCACAGTCCATCGGCTGTCTCCGCGAGCTCAAGATAAGCATGGATAAGGTCAACCTCCACGGAGGCGGCATCTCACTCGGCCATCCTATCGGCTGCAGCGGCGCCAGGATCATCGTCACCTTGATGAACGAAATGAAACGCCGCAACCTTAAACTCGGCCTTGCGGCTCTTTGTATCGGCGGCGGCCAGGGTATGGCTATCATTCTTGAAAGCAAATAGAAACTCAAAACACTAAACTTACCTGAAATAGTTAAAGGGGCATACATGAAAAACGGTATGCCCCTCTTTTTTTCCCTTTTCTTTCCCGGAAATAATTCTGGATTTTTTGTTTTTTTCTCCGTGGTGATTGTGTTAAAATGTTAAGATAATTGTTGCTTGAGGATTCAGCCATGGCAAAAACAATGGGCTTTCACAAAGACCCTGAAAAGAAAAAAAACACCCATCCTGCGGTACTGCCTGAACAGCCGCTAAATATCTCCACCATCACGTGGGGGGATCTTACCTGGGTGAACGTCCCGGTCCCTACCGAGCAAGAGGTTGAATGGCTGGCAAATACTTATAGTTTTCACCCGCTGGCCTTGGATGACCTGCTTAGCCGCAAGCAGATTTCCAAGATAGACACCTACCCGGGTTATCTTTTCTTCGTTTTCCATCATGCTTACTACCAGAAAGAAACGCGCATTGCTTCCAAGCGGCAGTGGTTCGCTTTTATCAGTGAGAACTACCTCGTGACCGTCAACACCGCGGAATTGAGGACTTTAGGAGCCCTTTTCCGTGATTGCCAGGCTAACGAGGATACCCGCAAAGAGTATATGAGCGGCGGCTCCGGCTTCCTGCTCTACCGTATCATTGACCGTTCCATAGACTCCTATTTCCCCGTCCTGGATAAAATCCTTAACCTGATGGAAGACGTTGAAGATGCCGTTTTCGATGAAGATGTGGAGGCAGCCAAAGAGTTAAGCATTCTGCGCCGTGATATCATCACCCAGCGTACGGTCATGTTCCCCACCCGTGAAATATTGACGGAGATGGAAAACAAGCTCAAACGGTTCAGTAAAATAGATGTCAGCGCCTATTATAATGACCTCATGGACCACATGGACAAGATCTGTAATACGCTCGATGAATGCAAAGAAATGATAGAGGTGTTCAAGGACACTGATTCTACGCTGGCAACCAACCGCCTTAACCGCGTGATGCGGATACTGACGATATTCTCCACCATCACACTGCCGTTTTTGGCAATTTCCGGTATTTACGGCATGAACGTTTTCGCCCCGGGCGGGATTGAAAAAGGTGATACTGTGACATTTTTTATCCTGATATTCCTCATGGTCTTCACCGCGGGTGGGATGCTGTTCTATTTCCACCGCCGCCGCTGGATTTAAGACATGAAAATTTCCTACCGCCTCGTTGTCATCATTGCGGTATTCATCACCTGCCTTATTACCGCTAATATTATCGCCGTTAAGGTAATCGGCTTCGGGTCTTTTATTTTGCCGGCGGCTATTTTCGTCTTCCCGTTAAGCTACATTTTCGGCGATATCCTTACGGAAGTTTACGGTTACAAAGTTGCCCGCCGCGTTATCTGGCTCGGTTTTGCCTGCAACCTGCTTTTTGTGTTCTTTGCGTGGATCGGCCAGATTTTACCGCCGGCGCCTTTCTGGCAGGGACAGGAAGCCTATAAAAGCATCCTGGGTTATACGCCCCGCCTCCTGGGAGCCTCCCTGTCAGCCTACCTCGTGGGCGAATTTGTTAACTCTTTCGTACTTGCCCGCATGAAAATCCTGACCAAAGGGCGCTGGCTCTGGACCCGGACGATAGGTTCGACCATCGTCGGAGAAGGGCTCGATACAGCTATTTTTATCACCCTCGCCTACATCGGGACGCCTGTATTTGCTGCTGCTTTGATATTCAATCACTGGGTGAGTAAAGTAGGCATCGAGGTTGTTTTTACGCCGCTTACTTACATCATCGTTAACTGGCTGAAACGCCAGGAAGGCATCGACACCTACGATGTTCAGACGCATTTTAGTCCTTTCGCCATGGTTGAAAAGGGGTAGGAATAATGAAAGTCCGCATACTGGGCGCGCATAATATTGAATCGGCACAAACGGGTTTTGCCTGCCTCATCATCGATGATGTGCTGGCGGTGGATGCCGGGTCTTTAACCTCCCGGCTGACATTTGAAGAACAGGGAAAACTGAAAGCCGTTCTATTAACCCACCCGCATTACGACCATATACGTGATATCCCGTCAATCGGGATGAATATGTCTTATTTGAAAAAATCCCTGGATGTTTATGCTCCAACTC
>Ga0105104_10001101_pt1 | contig 20539 bp, 17 predicted proteins | sample PPLLaktember2015_3_FD_87034 | JGI IMG/M metagenome (GOLD analysis project Ga0105104, IMG submission 87034) | Freshwater sediment microbial communities from Prairie Pothole Lake near Jamestown, North Dakota, USA - PPLs Lake P7 Core (6) Depth... | ecosystem: Environmental > Aquatic > Freshwater >... | reverse complement strand
ACTCTTCAAAACGAGGGGTTTTTTCACTGCTTGACAGCACCTTTTTTAAATCATTGAGATTAATATCGAATCTGAATTCGCATCTGTATTCATCGCCGAAGCTGGCCTCGTCAAATCTGATGTCGCGCACTGAGTTTAGCGGCTCACAGCCAAAGATTCTCAAAAACGCTTTTTCAGTATCGATCACATTTTGCCCGAGGTTATTGATTTTGGCTGATTGCTTTCCAATCTCTTCTTTTGCTTTAGCCATTGGCAGTAAAACAACCCCCAGCAGGATTATCGACAGGGAGCCGATAATTCCGAGTTTTGCGGTTTTGGGGATGGGGCGTGTAAGCATTCTTTTGATTCTGCCTGTAAGGGCGTTTTTTGATTCGACGACGCCGACTAAACGCAAGCTCAACACCGGCCTCTCAAAAGCGAGTCGCGCGACATTCAATAACGTCTCAGGGTATTGCTGTGCCTTTTCGCCGAGGGCGACCTGCACCGCCTCATCGACGGCCTGCTCGCGAATCCTGCGAATCGCCCAGTTGGCCAGCCACAAAAGCGGGTTGTAGAAATAGGCAATCTGCAAAAGGGTCTGTATGAGATTGACCCACAGGTCGCCTCGTTTTATGTGAGCAAGCTCGTGCGTCAGGACAATTCTTAGGCCGTTTGAACCGAGATTTGAGCCAAGGCCGTGGGGCAAGAGAATCACGGGTCGAAACAGGCCGCAGACCGCGGGACTGGTCGCGTTGGGTGAGACCTTCATGCCGATTGATTGTCTAACACCCATCGTCTTGGCACAGAAACGCAGGCAACCTGTCATCAAATGATTTGCCTCTTTTGACTGGCGAACCAGGCCGCAGACGAAAAATACACGCTGCAATAACAATAAAATCATCGCGATTACAACCGCCAGCCATACCAGCAAAATCCCGCCTTGCCACGTCAGGTTTATCACGGGAAGATTTTTCGCAGCGGCAACGAGAGGAACAGATTTGATTTGCGGTTCGGACGTTATCATTTTAACCGGCATTGGCGCGGGGCTTGTAATATCACTGCCCACGGGCTGAAAATTCGCAGCGATATTAATTGCGGCTGTGGGGGTTTCGATAATCCAGCCGATACTGACGGGCGACGATAACGAAGTCGGCAAGACCAATTTGATAATGACCAGCATCCAGAGCCAGTAACGAAACACCGCCCGGACCCTGCTTTTCAGCAGGATATCCACAATCAGCAGAATTGTTATTAGAATGCCTGACTGCCAAAGCATCGGCCAGGCAAAATCAACGAACGCCCCGCCTGCCGAATTTATCTGTTCTATTACAGCGTTCATAAGACCTCCAGCTCAATCGCCTGTATTTATTTTTTATTTTTGGCTTTCTTTACCATCAATTCCAACTGGTCCAGCTCATTTTTTGATAAACTTCGGCTGTTTAAAAGAAACTGCATCAAAGGCGTAAAAGCGCCTCCGAAGGCCCGTCTTATCATTCGCTTTATCTCGCCGCTTTGCGCGTCTTTCATTGTGATAGCTGAGATGTAAAGAATGAGATTTCTTACCTTCTGGGCCTTAAGCAAACCCTTTTCGACCATCCGGTCCATCATTGTCTTGACCGTGCTGTAGGTCCAGCCGGTCTCTTTTTCAAGGGCCTCCTGAATGGTGGGGGCTGCGCAGGGTTCGTTGTCCCAGACGGCCTGCATAATCAGCCATTCGCCTTCGGTAAGCTCAAGTCGTTTACCTGCCATATCGGTCTCCTTAATTTCTCTAAGTGACAGAAGTTTACTCTACAAGTGTAAAGCTTGTCAAGAATAATAAAGTTTTTCATAACTTCCCCTTCTATCCCATTAAATCCTGAAACTTAAAGAAATAGACCATGTTAAAGATTGTTGATTACATAAGCTCAACATAAATCAACACTTACGAACGAAATAATAAATGTCATAAATAGGAATTATTTTATTGAAAAGATTCACGAGAAGGTCATAATGATAAATTATTAAATCGGTTTTCTTAAAGGGACAATTGCTTTATGAAAAACGAAATGTATCAAAAGATAAATTTGACATTCAGATTGGTCCCCACAAAGAAAATATGCGAGCTTGTTTTTCTCATTCTTTTCCGGAGGATAGGGAAATGATAAAAAGAGCAAATATAATATCATTAGCTTTGATTAGCATTGCATATTTTGTGATATCGGATAAGTGCCTTTCAGAGATAACATTGGTCGATTCGCAACAAAATATTTGCAATATTATAGATTCGGGCGATTTAGAGGCGGCAAGAAAGGCGACCGACAAACTGATGACGAATTTTGCAAATAATCCGAATCTGCCGGAGATGATTTATTGGACGATTCGGCATTGCGAGTGGAAAGACAAGTTTGATGAGGCAAAACGGCTGTATCAAATAATATTACAAAATTACCCCGGCACTGCTTTTGCAGAAAAAGCACAGTTGGGAATAGCAAGATGCGAAGCAATGCGACTTGTTATGGGGCAGCAATATGAGTTGGCCAGAGTTGCGGTCAATAAAATGGTCAGCGATTTTCCGGCAAATGAGGATTTGCCGGAATCGCTGGGAATGATTGCGGAAAGATTTGAATGGCAGAGGCGATTCGAGGATGAAAAATGGGTCTATCGGTTGATAATCCAAATTTTTGCTCATAATTTATTTGCCCACAAAGCCCAGATAGGCATCGTAAGGGCCGATGTTCTTTCTTTTATAGTCGGAAAGGATTCTGTGCGGTTCGATATGGGAATGGATAAACTTTTTACTAATTTTGCCAGTAATCCCGAATTGCCGCAGACGGCCATCATCATAGGCGAATGGTTTTATAAGGATGGATTGACTCAGAAACAAGAGGGATTAAAGGAAGAAGCGAAGAATAATTTTGAAAAAGCGATTAATATTTGGAACAGGGTCATAGCAGAACAGCCGAACTCTGATTTGATTCCTGAAGCATGCTGTTGGATCGGAGATTCATATACTGAACTTGGCCAATACAATAAAGCTATCGAATTTTACAAAAGATCGTGCAATGATTATCCTGAGCCTGCAGAAACTTCAGGAATAAATATAAGCTATCGTTGGCGCTCTATGTATATGATAGGTCAAAGTTATACGTTACTTAAAAAATCAGGCGATATTAATAATACCGAAGCCGATACTTTAATAATTGAATCGTATGAACATCTTGTTCGTGTTTATCCGAATTGTTCACTGGCAAAAAACGCTTGGCTGGAGCTTGGCATAATATATGCAGATAATAATCGATGGCCTGATACGATAAGATGTTATGAAGCATATCAGAATATTTCCCCCAAAGGGCAATGCCCACCGGAAGTTTTTTACGAGATAGCAAACGCATACGATAGAATAGGCAATATCGATTTAGCAAAAAAGAACTATGCCATATTTGTTAGCTCAACTATTCCAAATACTCCGAAACGCAAAGAAGCCAATATTCGTCTTATGGAAATTATGAAATCGAATTAATAAAGTTAGCCAGCGTTTAAGGAATACGGTAAAATGAAAAACGCTAAAAAGGATATTTCAGATTATTTGCTTGAAACCTACAAAAAGTCGGGCCTTAGCAGGAGAAGATTTCTAAGCCGACTAGGTTTCCAAATAACTTGGGCTGGTGTTTTATTTACCAGTTTAGCCGAAAAAGTAAAAGGTTGTGGGTGCGGTAGTTGTAATTCATCGTGCAATACAAGCTGTAATTCATGTGATACAACATGCAATGTTGGGTGCGATGTAATTGAGAATCATTGTATAACAATAAACATTTGTCGAATCAAAAATATGTGCAGCTATGATAACACATGCGATGGGACAGACATATGCTATCATGTCAATATATGTAAACAAAAGGATATTTGTACTGAGTTAAATGGTTGTGGAACCGAAAATAGATGCAAAATAGAAAATGGTTGCACAATAATTAATGCCTGTAGAGGTATCAACTCATGCGCTACAAATATTTGCAATAACGATGACAATTGCGATAAAAATACTTGTTATGTCATAAATAATTGTGATGTTAATACTTGTGTCTTAGATGACTGGTGCAGTTCTAATTGGTGTTATGGAAACGATACCGATTGTGGTTGGTTTAATATTTCTTGTCCTTTTTCAAATGAATGCGGCTTCTTTGGATGATATTATTATTATATTAAAGGGAATATAAATAATACTAAGATATAACAACAATATTATTTAGGGTATATATATGATAAAATGGCCAAAGTATTTATTGATATTATCAATTCTTCTGAATGTCCTTTTGATTGTTGGTTTTGCCATTTATAGGAAATATGGCACTTCAACAATCAATAATATTGCTGAATATCATTCCGATTATATAATCGAACATGGAAAATATATTCTCGGTGTAATAGATTCTAATGACCCTAACAGAATATCTCATCTCAAAACATCCACTAAAATGCAAATTGAAATATATGAGAAAGACCGTGAGAAGAGAAAAATATTTAAATAAAAAATATGGTATATGAAATCCTATTTCAGGGAAAGATATGGAGATATATGAGTAATAAAACCGAGCATTCGAGAAGAGAATTCATAGAAGGAATATTTCTTGCCGGAGCTGCTTTTGCTTTTACAGAAATAGCTCTTGGCGAGGAAAATAATCCTGGGACTCCTCTTTCTACACAGATTATACCTCAACCGGATAATCCTACGTGTTCATGTGTAGGTTTTTCACCAATAAACGATCAGGTGGTTTTTGCCTCGGGGATTATTGACCGAACGAGCTTATATGTCAGCCGCGTAGGCAATCCGACAAGTTTCGACTTATTGTGGGAACCAACAGCCACTTCCTGTGTTATTAAAGGAATAGCATGGTCGCCAAATGGACAAGAAATTGCGTTTCTTGCTCAGGAAGTTAACGAACAAGCGATTCCAAAAACAGCCAAAATTTCGATATATGTAGTGGATATTGTTTCTCGAGCAGTCCGTGAGCCGGTCATTATCGGAGAAAGTATCGGCGAAGAAATAACGCATAATGCAAATGTTTCTTATAAAAAAGGGTTTTCCTGGAGGGGAAACTCATTTGTATGTGTACCGGCAAATGACGGGAGCGTTATTAAATACGATTCTCATACAGGTCAATCTGAAACAATTATAATAAATCAAAATAGTACGGTTATATCCAAAGTAGCTTTAGCGCTAACGGGCGAACTGCGATATATTAAAATCATACGCAATGAACAGGGAAATGAATATGGGTATTTCATCGGCGGTCTTAGTCAGGATGGAGTTCTTCACGATTATGTAAATCTTTCGCAACAGATTGGCCAAATTCTTAATGCACGTTTGAGTCAAAATGGCGATTATGTCTTTGTAGAAAAACAAGATATAACCTCGGGTAGGGTTATTCAAATCTACAAGATTGAACCTTTCTGTTTGATTGGCCAGATTCCATCGTTTTTAAACTTTCAAAATAATATTTATGCATATGTGCCTCTATCTGTTCGAAACAACAATGAGTTAATTCTTATTGAGTTAGTTTCGCTTGATGGAAGCGGTTTTAATGTGCCTCCGCTAATTAAAGCTGCTTCATTTACCTTATCTTAATCTCTAAGAGCATTTGGCTCTTTAAAGCTGTTTTACGGCTATTTGCCTTTTTCCTTCTTTTTGAACGGAATAGGCCACCCACAGCTTTCCCTTATTATCGAAACAGGCCGAGCAGAAACGGGGATTTCCCTGCGATTCCACAATATCAGCTTGCGTCCAGGTATTGCTCCCGGGGTCATACTCAGCTTTTGCCAGTATCCATTTTTTCCCATCTTCGGTCTGACTCCAGACAACACAGGCCTTGCCGTCTTTGCCAACGGCGATTGACGGGGTGCAGACATTTATCAATGGTTCTGTAAGGTAATGTATTTTGCCGGGAGACATTGCCTTGCTCATACAAAGCCGCCTTAAATATGAATTTTGCATACTGTCCCATGCGCACCAGGTTTGACCGTTGATTATTCCGACAGCGGGCGTAACGTCAATGTCTTTTGCGCTTACAGCCGTCGCCCTGTTCATCCGGAAATCCTTATCCACCTTGCGGGCAAATATCGTCGGCAGCTCCGCCTGTTTTGTGTAATTTGCCGGCTGATGAAAATCCCAGCTCCAGCAGACAATCACGCCGTCGCCGAGGCCCGCTATCGCCGGTTCAGAATGGTCTTCATAATCAGGCACATCGGCGGGGCTGACCTGCAACTGCTTAGACCATTGCCCGTTGGACAATCGACGGACGAAAATTTCCTTATCCCTCGACATGCCGCTCATATTCTGCCATTTATAAAACGTTACCCAGATATTGTTATTGCTGTCGCTGGCCAGCCGTCCGTGCATAGAGTCATCAACGCCGATGCTAACGCGTTTCGGTTCAGCCGGCTGATTAGATTCCTGAATCGATGTCACGAAAATATTATATTTTCCCGCTTCAACGTTGCTTGTCCAGGCAAACCAGGCATTTCCATCAGCATCAACTACTACAGTCCCGTCATATTCGTCTGCTTCGGTCGCGGCAAGGGGTTTTTCGTCGCTGAAGTTATTGCCGTCGTAAACACTAAAAAAAATATCGCTGCTGCCTTTGCGATTGGTTGTGAATACGACATAAACCTTCCCGTCCTGCCCGCAGGCAATCGAGGGAAACAAATCGCGCTGTATCGCGTTTTGCGTTTTGCCGGTGCGTTCGAGGGTCGCGATACTATATTGAATCCCTTCAACGACCTGACTTTTGACCGATGGTTTTTCCCGCAGCATATCGTCTAACAAGCGTTTTATTTTGGGCCAGTCATCGTCAACGGGACTATTGGCTTTATACGCAATCCTTCCCTGGGCGTCGGCCAGCATCAAAAAAGTCCAGCCGTCGGGATTGTATTTTTTCTCGAATTTCCTGTTGGTATCGAGAATCTGGGGAAAACCGAGACGGTAATGTTTCGCGAAATCAATCGCTGCAAGGTCGTTATCGCCTGATACGCTTCGAATTACCGCAAGCCCTTTAGCCCCGTATTCTTCCGCGATTTCCCTAAGCGGGTCTGCGTCCTGCTGGCATCCGCCGCACCAGCAAGACCCGGCCATAATCAGTACCGGCATCCCAGCGTAATCCTGCGAACGAATCTCCCTTCCCAGCATATCCGGCAAAGCAAATGAAAGTTTCTCATCGCCTGATGTCTGAACCTGTTTTGCTGAGCATGCGCAAGCGACGACTACTACTATCAGCAGCCACTCCCTAAATCTGAAACCAACCCGCATAAGCTAACCTCCTGTAAAATTTTCAAAAATCCCGCGCGTAAACCTTTCCGTATTCTAATTATTTCGCAGATATTTTAAACCGGCGTCAAGAACCGGGTCGCCATTTTTAGTCCCGTGGGTTGTCGAGCTAATCGGAATATCCGGCAAAACACCGTGCCCTTCGAGGATTGTTCCGTCAGGCAGCATATCTTTCCATGACGGCAGCCACACCGTAATCCCGTTTCCAAGGTCGTAAGATTTCGGATTGCCGCTGCTTCCATAGGAACGTTCTCCGATGAGCTTGCACTGCGGGGCCTGTTTCATCATAAGCAGAAACGACTCGCAACTGCTGATATTTATCTGCCCCATAAGGACAACCACTTTGCCTTTAAATTGCGTTCTTTTTTTGTTCGGCTCCAATACCCTGTCCTGCGGCTGGCTGAAACCGCCCGGCTCATTGGCGTTTCTGTTAACATGTTTTGAATACAATACCGGCTTATCGATAAAACAGCCCGCAAACTCGCCGGCGAGCGGCTCGGAACCCCCGATATTGGGCCGGACATCTATAATAAGACCATCCAAATTCGAATATTCTTTCAACGCCGCAAACGCCGGATCGAGATTGTCGCCGTCTATTCTCCAGTCGTTTATTAAAATATAACCGATGCCGTCCCTGAACCGGCCGGTGCTTACGCGTTTATTTCGCGCAACAAATCCCGGCACAAGCCGGCGCAAAATGGAAATATCGTAATTTCGCCGGGCATTGCGTTTAAATCCGCCGACGGATTTATCGCCGATTTTAACCCAGACGTGCGGGTCTCGCGCCTTGGCCAGCATATTCGCGGCGGCCTGGGCAAACTGTTCCGTCGTCCCTGCCTGCTCCATCATCGGCCCGAAAACCGAAAATTCCCTTTCCCAGTCAACGCCTCGCAGGTCCCGATACGAATATTTCTCGTCTATCGCCCGGCGCAGTTTCTCCACCGCTGATTTGTTGCCCATCCCCGTCGAGGCAATCGCCATACCCGAAATAAAAACACAACATATAATCAGCCCGGCTTTCATATTATTTTTTAATCCAAAATCGATTGCCATATACCCCTGTTTTCAAATCCTCATTAAATACCGTTTTCCCCTTCGGGCTTTTTGTTCCATTTTATCCTCTTTCATCGCTTATAAAATACAGCAAAGCGTAATACGTTTCAATGCCCATTTCAAAAAAGTTTTTGCGCTTGATTTTTTCCCCCCTGCGGTTATCGTAAACACCGTATTGCGTTTGTGATTTTGGAGATCATTAAGATGAGCTATAAGGGTATTATCCTTGCCGGAGGCAGCGGCACCCGGCTGCACCCGGTAACAAAGGCCGTCAGTAAGCAGCTTATCCCGATTTACGATAAGCCGATGGTTTATTATCCCCTGACTACGCTTATGCTGGCCGGTATCCGGGAAATTCTGGTTATCAGCACGCCCGCGGACCTGCCCCTGTATAAAAAAGTCCTTGGCGACGGCTCCCAGTGGGGAATCCGGCTCGATTACGCCGAGCAGCCCCGCCCTGAAGGCCTTGCCCAGGCGTTCATTATCGGTAAAAAATTCTTAGCCGGCAGTCCCGCCTGCCTCATCTTAGGCGACAATATCTTTTTCGGCCACTCGCTGGGCGATTCGCTTAAAAAGGCAGCGGCAGGCGAATCAGGCGCCACGATTTTTGGTTATCGCGTCAGGGACCCCCAGCGATACGGCGTAATAGAATTCGACAAAGCCGGAAAGGTAATTTCCGTCGAGGAAAAACCCGCCAAACCAAAATCCAATTACGCCGCCGTGGGCCTGTATTTTTACGATTCGAATGTATGCGATATCGCCGCGATGATAAAGCCCAGCGCCCGCGGTGAGCTTGAAATCACCGACCTCAACAACGCCTATCTGAAAATGGGTTCTCTCAAAGTCGAGCTTATGGGCCGGGGTATCGCCTGGCTCGATACCGGCACGCCAGAATCGATGCTCGAGGCCGCCAACTTCGTCCAGGTCGTCCAGCACAGACAGGGCCTGATGATTGCCTGCCCCGAAGAAATCGCCTTCCACTTAGGCCTTATCGACGCCAAACAAGTAGCCAAATTAGCCGAACCCTTAGCCAAAAACTGGTATGGGCAATATCTTCTCGCCCTTCTGGATGAGCATAAATAAATGAAAGTCACACAAACAAAATTACCGGAAGTACTGGTTATTGAACCCGATGCGTTTAGGGATGCCCGCGGGTGGTTTCTTGAGACGTTTCATAATCAGCGTTATGAACAAGCCGGCCTGAAACTTTTTTTCATTCAGGATAACGTTTCTTTTTCGACTAAAAACGTTCTGCGTGGGCTGCATTTTCAGTATCCGCAGGGCCAGGGAAAGCTTGTACAGGCGCTCTTAGGCGAGGTTTTTGACGTTGCGGTCGATATCCGGCTCGGCTCGCCGACATTTGGCCAATGGGTTGGTGAGATTATCTCGGCGACGAATCATAAACAGCTTTATATCCCGCCGGAATTTGCCCACGGTTTTTGCGTCTTGAGCGACACAGCTATCTTTTCTTATAAATGCACGGATTATTACAATCCCGCGACCGAATGCGGCGTAATCTTCAATGACCCGGATCTGAATATTCAATGGCCGGTTGACAATCCCGTCGTATCGGGAAAGGATGCTCGATATACACGTCTTAAGAATATACCAAAAGACAAATTGCCTAAGTTCAAGGAAAATGAATGAGCGGCTCGACTGACAAGGTAATCATACTCGGTGGAAAAGGGATGCTGGGTTCGGAAGTCGCGGCGGAATGTAAAAGCCGGGGTATCGACTTCGAGGTATTTGACCTGCCTGAATTTAATATAACCGACCAGCACCAGTTAGCCCGGGTTGTAGGGCATAATCAAACTATCATAAATTGCGCCGCCTATACCAACGTCGATAAGGCAGAGGCCGAAACCGATTTGGCGTTTCGGGTTAATACCGAGGCAGTGGGCAATCTCGCCTCAATCGCCAAAAGGACAGGCGCCTGGGTGCTTCATATAAGCACTGATTTTGTTTTCGATGGAAAGGGCAGCGACCCTTATACCGAAAAAGACGTCCCGCACCCGATTAACGCCTACGGCAGGACAAAACTGGCGGGCGAATGGCTGCTTGTTGAAAACAAGTGCCGGCATTGTATAATGCGGGTCGAGTGGACTTACGGGCTCAACGGCGATAACTTTATAAAAAAGTTTCTGCAAAGAGCCGGGACGCTTGCCACGGCGAAACATGGTGAAGCCGGGAATAAAGAGATGAAAGTCGTCGATGACCAGTATGGCTCGCCGACCGCGACGACCGAGGCGGCGAAAGCCGTTTGCGACCTTATGATAAAAAAACCGGATGGCATTTTCCATTTCGCAAGTCAGGGCTATACGAGCCGATTGGGCGTCGCGGAGTTTGTCGTCAAAACGCTGGGGCTGGACGTAAAACTTTCCGGATGCAAGACAAGTGATTATTCTTCCCCGGCTCAAAGGCCGTTAAACAGCAGGTTCGATTGCAGTAAAATCAGGCCTCTGCTGAGTTTTCCGATTAAACCCTGGCAAACGCCTTTGGAAGAATTTTTGAAAAGGATATGAGAAAGATACTTGTTACAGGCGGAGCAGGTTTTATAGGCAGCAATTTCGTCCGGATGGTGCTTTCCGAACACACGGATTGCTTCATTGTCAATCTCGATAAGCTCACTTACGCGGGAAACCTTGAGAATTTAGCCGGTTTTGAAAATCACCCCAATCATAAATTCGTAAAAGGCGACATCTGTGACGCCGTTTTGATAAACCGCATCATCGACGAATTTAAAATCGATTCCATTATCAACTTCGCCGCCGAAAGCCACGTTGACCGCTCCATTACAGAACCGAAAATCTTCATCGAAACCAACGTTACCGGCACGCTTACGCTTCTGGAGGCGGCGAGAGATAAAAAATTAGAGCGTTTTATTCAGATCTCGACCGATGAGGTCTATGGCGCTTTAGGCAAGGAGGGCCAATTCACCGAGCAGACGCCGCTTAGCCCAAATTCACCGTATTCGGCCAGCAAGGCCTCAGCAGATTTGCTCGTTGGCGCATTCGGCCACACATGGGGCATCAAATACAATATCACCCGCTGCTCGAATAATTACGGCCCGTATCAATTCCCCGAAAAACTCATCCCGCTTATGATTAACAACGCCCTCAACGATAAGCCATTACCCGTTTACGGCGACGGCATGCAGGTCCGCGACTGGCTTTATGTCTATGACCATTGCACGGCCATATTCAAGGTCTTGACCGATGCTCCGCCGGGTGAAATCTATAATATCGGGGGCTGCAATGAAAAGACCAATATGTCAGTCGTAGAGACGATTCTCGACCGCTTGAAAAAGCCCAAATCGCTTATCAAACACGTTACCGACCGCCTCGGCCATGACAGGCGATACGCCATCGACGCCTCGAAGATAATCAACCGGCTCAACTGGAAGCCCTCCGTTACTTTCGAACAGGGTATCAGCAAGACCATCGACTGGTATCTGGCCAACCGCGACTGGCTCGCAAACGTCGTTTCAGGCGATTATCAAAAGTACTACGACTCAATGTACAAAAACAGGTAATCCACGCAATGCCTCAACTTACAAGCAATAAGGCAACTATATGCGTTGTAAATTATAAAACCCTCGATTTCACGCGCCTGTGCCTGCGGAGCATCCGCAAATTTACGGATTACCCTTACGAGGTGATCGTCGTCGATAACGATTCAAATGACGAATCAACTGAATATCTGCGTTCTCTGAAATGGATTCGCCTGATTGAACGCCAACGCCAGACCGAAAGCCCGCGAGGAAGCTTCGACCAGGCAAGCGCTTTGGATTTGGGCCTGGCTAACTGTAATACCGAGTTTTTCGTCGCGATGCATTCCGACGTCTTCATAAAAACTCCCTCCTTCGCTAACGCTACGGAGGGCAGGCCCTGCTGGCTGACTGAGCTGATTTCCTGCTTCAATAATGACCCGAAAATCGCCTGTGTCGGCTCAGGAAAAATCGAACTAACGCCCCAATGGCAAATGCTTGTTAAAAAGCTTACCGATTTTAAAGCCCTTGGCCGCAAACTTTTCGGCACAACCACCCAGCGGGAAAGGTTGCGTTATTACAACCGCGCGATATGCTGCCTTTATCGCACAGAAGTTTTGCGCCACGAAGGGCTTTCATTTATTATGGGAAAAGACCGGCGGCTAACCGTCGGCCAGAAGCTGTATTTCGAGCTGGTTGACCGGGGATACAAAACAGTCGAACTGCACCCCTCGGTAATGGGAAAGTATATCGTTCATCTGGCGCATGCTACCCAGGTGATAAATCCGCAGGAATTCAAACTCCAGACAAAGACCCATCACAAATTCAACCGGCTGGTCGAAAAGGTTTTATCCTCGGATGTTATCAAAAACATTCTCGAAGATGACTCGCTCGACAAATAATCACATTTCAACGAGAACCTCGTTTTCCTTTTTCATTTTGGAAACGGGGATGAGATTGCCTTCTATCGGCTGGCCGTTGAGAATTATTTTTTTGACGCCTTTCTGGACACCGTTGGAGTTTACGACCTTGATATTGAGCGTTTTGCCGCGGAACCGGCGGACAACGGCAAATTCCTTCCAGGAAGCAGGGATGCAAGGGTCGATTAGAAGGCCTTTGTAATCGGGCCTGATGCCGAGAATATATTGCGTGGCCGCGTAATACGCCCAGGACGCGCCGCCTGTCAGCCAGGGGACGCGTGATGCGCCGAATCGCGGGCTGTAAATACTATGCGTGAATTGTGAATATACATACGGCTCGCTGCCGCGAATCTCGGCCTTGTCGTTGAACGAGGCGGGCATAGAGCTTCGGAAATACTTGAAAGCCCTGTCGCCGTGACCCAGTATCGTCTCAGCCATCACGGCCCAACCCTGTGTATGATTGAAAATACTTGCGTTTTCCTTCGTTCCCTTGTTAAACAGAATCCCCCGGATTTCACCGCAGAGGATGTTTTCATAAGCCGGTGCGCACAGCATCAGGCCGTAATCGGTGGCGAGTTTCTCGTTGACGGATTGCATCGCCTGCTCGGCGAGATTATTTTCGATTGCGTGGCCGCTAATCACACCCCAGGATTGCGTATTGAGATAGATTGAACCCTGCTTATTTTCCTTCGAGCCGATTTTTTCGCCGGTTTCCTTATAAGCGCGAACGTACCATTTCCCGTCCCAGCCGAATTTGTCTAATTTTTTGTCGAGGGTTTCGAGCTGTTTTTGCGCCCATTTGACTTCGGCTTTCTTACCGAACATTCCGCAAATCTCGATATAAGTTTGAAGTCCGTAACGCACCTGCAAAGCGACCATTACGGAAGTTCCCTTAGTGCCTAATCGCAGGCAGTCGTTCCAGTCGGCAAGCAAGCCGCTGGGCAGGCCGTTTTTACCAGTGCGTTTGAGATTAAATTCAATCGCCTTTCGCAAATGACCAAGGACGGTCGCCTTACCCTTGTCGGCGTATGGCAAAACCTTATTGTAAAAATCGATATCGCCCGTTTCCTTGACGTATGTGGTAACCGCGTTGAAAAGCCACTGGCAGTCGTCGGAGCGATAATCTTCTTCTTTGGGAAGCTTTTCCTTGCCGGGTTTGTGCGTAAATGCCATTACGATTTGTAATGCCCCGCCCGTTGAGCATTGGCCTGTAATCATAAGCTCAAGGCGTTTGACCGCCTCTTTGGGAATCAGGTGCATAACCCCCATAAAATCCTGCACGGTGTCTCGATAACCAAGCCCGTCGCGCTCGCCGGAGTAAATCAAGCTTGCCATACGCGACCAGGAATAAGTCGTCAGGCAATTGAACGGACTCCACATATTCATCATACTGTTGAATTGCGCATCAGGCGTGCAGATAGCCATTCCTTCGAGACGGTTATGCCAATACTGACGGACTTTTTCGAATTCGGCTTTGACGATAGCGATATCGCCAAACTGCTTTACAACTTTTTTACCCTCGACAGCGGCTTTGCCGATACCCATCAGGACGACAAATTCCTTCGACTGACCCGGCTCAAGCTCGACATCGATTTGTATCGTGCCACAGCCGTCGTCACCATACGCCTTTGAACCCGTGCATTTACCTTTTTCGACAACCATCGGATTGCTATAGCCGCGATATGGCGTTATGAAAACATCCCGGTCGGTATCGAAGCCGACGACTTGGCCTCCCAAAAACGCGAGGAACGAGTGCCTGTTCTGGTCGCCTTCGAGGATGCTGTGGCCGCTTGGCAGGGTATAAACTGAAGTGCCGTAATCAATCATCCCATCGACGAAATCCATATTTACTATATGATGCGAGTATTGCAGGTTGAAAAAATCATTGACGCAGTGCCAGGTGCCCGGGTATTCGACGAACGTAAATAAGCTCAGGTTTCGTTTAACGGCGTCTTTATTGGTTACCTTCAAAAGCCAGCATTCGAGATGTTTGCCGAGAGGCACAAAGTAAGTGGTTTCGGTCTCAATCTTTGAATATTGGGAATTGATGATTGTATAAGCGGTGCCATGCCGGCAGGTAGTTTTATACTGGTCCAAGGGCTTACCCACGGGCTGCCACGCGTTTGACCAGTAGTCGCCGGATTGTTTATCGCGGATATAGATATACCGTCCCGGCTGGTCAATCGGAACGTCGTCGAAACGCAATCGCGTTAAGCGACCCTGCGCCGCCGAGGTATAAAAACTATATCCCCCGGCGTTATTGGTTATGATTGCCCCGTATTCCGTCGAGCCAAGATAATTGGCCCACGACCGCGGCGTATCAGGTCTCTCAATTACATATTCCTTCGCCTTGTCGTCAAAATAACCGAACCGCATAGCGTAGTCCTCTCAGTAATGTGTTTCGATTTTATATCGGTTTGTTGGGATGCGCTTTGATGTATTTGATTAAATCATCGACCTGCGTGAAGGCCAAGGCGCAATATGTGTCGGCGGCGCCGTAAAATATGGCTATCCTCCCGGTTTCTGCGTCCTGAAGCGTTGCGCAGGGGAAACAGACGTTGGGAACAAAACCCGTCGTCTCGTATGACTCTTCGGGGGTGAGGATATAATTTTCGCAATCCACGAGGATTTTAGACGGGTCGTTGATATCCAGTAAGGCCGCTCCGATACTGTAAATGAAGCCGCTGCAGCTCGTGCAGACGCCGTGATAAATCATCAGCCAGCCCTCGGTTGTCTCAATCGGTATCGGGCCGGGACCGAGTTTCGTGTTTTTCCACCAGTAATGGGTTGTAGTCATAACCAGCCGGTGCTTGCCCCAATAGGTCATATCCGGGCTTTGGCTCATGTATATATTGCCGAAGGGCGTATGGCCGTTGTCGCTGGGACGATTGAGCAGAACGAAGTTGCCGTTGATTTTGCGCGGGAACAAAACGCCGTTGCGGTTGAAAGGCACAAAGGCGTTTTCAAGCTGGGTAAAGGTCTTGAAATCGGTGGTCTTTGCTATCCCGATAGTCGGCCCGTTGAAGTAATTGCACCAGGTGATGTAATACGTGCCTTCAATCTTAACTAATCGCGGGTCATAGCCGTAAAGAATGGATTTGGCGGGTTTGCCGTCTTCGGTCTGAAATTTGATAACCGCCTCCTCAATTTCCCAGTTAAGGCCGTCTTTGCTCCTGCCCAAGTGCAGTTTCGGATAGCCGTTTTTGTGGTCGGCCCGGAAAACACCTATGAACCCTTCCTGATAGGAAATCAGGGCGCTGTTAAAAATCCTGGAGCCGTCTTTCAAAGGCCTTCTCCCGATGACGGGGTTTTTGTCGTATCGCCACATCACATCGGCACAATTTTTGGGTTTTTCCTGCCACGGTATATTAGGCAGCGGCTTACCGATAATCGTCTTTTTCATTTTTCACCCTTTTTCATTATCTTATAAGAATATTTTACGCGTTTGCCGGGATTTCGCGTCTTTCGTCCAGTTCCGCTTTGACTTTTATCATTGTCTTTTCATCGAGCTTATAGAAGAAAACAAGGATTATTAACGCAATTATTCCAGCCGCAACGGGAATCACGCTCATCATCGCCTTCAAGCCGTTCTGAACGTCTATATTCTGGGCGACGTTAGCCACGAATCCGGTAGTCGCGAGAATCAGGCCGGCGATCACGCTTCCGATAGTCCATCCGAGCTTGTTCGACATAATAGAGGCCGAAAAGACAAGCCCTGTCGCCCTTCTGCCTGTTTTCCATTCGGAATAGTCAGCCGTGTCGGCGTACAGAACCCATAACAAAGCCGAAATCGGGCCTCCTGTCAGCGAGCCGATGGTCTGGAAGAGAAAAATCGATGGCAGATTTTCAGGTTTTAAGAAATAGAACGCGCCAGTGCAGATTAAAGCGACAACAAAAAGAATAACCAGTGCAACCTTTCTGCCGCAAAGTTTGGCAAACCACGGGACCAGAATGACTCCCAGTATAGCCATTCCTTGGCCGATTGTGTTGAAAGCCGATGTCAGAGTTGCAAAGCCGAACTTATGAGTCTGCTCAAACAGGGCTAACTCCGTCTTACCTAAAATACCGTAGATGGGATTGATAAGATTTTTTATCAGAAAGTTAAAAACCTCCGCCAGCATGGGGCTTGTCTGCTCCCCGATATAATATTTGAAATAGTGGGTCGTGACGCTCAGGCGTATGCAGACAAAAAGAATAAAAAGAATCGTCACGATGAATAGTAATATCCATGGCACGTTCTGAATTATGTCTCCCAGGTCTCTTGTAATGGATGTTTTTTCCTTGGCAATCGGCTGGATTCGTTCGTGAGTCGAAATGAAAGTTATCAGGAAGAGGATTATTGCCGCTGCGCCGTAAACAGCCAGCGTCATCTGCCAGCCCTTTTGTGCGCTACCCTGCCCGAAATGCTCCACAAGCGGAAGCGCCGTAGCCGAAACGATAAAACCGCCTACATAAGCACCTATGAATTTAAAAGATGAGGCGCTTGTTCTTTCGACAGGATCGCCGCTTATCACGCCAAGCAGCGACGTGTAGGGAATATTGATAAAGGAATACATAAACATAAAAAGAACAAATGTGACGTATGCGTAAACGAGCTTGATGCCGGGGCCGAAAGTCGGCGTTGTAAAAGCCAGAACCGCGGCAACGGCCAGGGGAATCGCACCCCACAATAAATAAGGCCTGAACTTGCCCCACCGGCTTTTAGTCCGGTCAGCCGTCATTCCGATTACCACGTCAAAAAACGCATCCAGCAACCGGGACACGCCAATCATTATCCCGGCAGCAGCCGCTGCAAGACCGAACACGTCGGTATAAAAGTAAAGCAGATACAGAGTAATTGTTTGCCAGAATAGGCAGCTTGCCAAATCACCGAATCCGTAAAACATTCTTTCGTGAAGTGAAACTTTTTGGCTTACGTCGCTCATAAGAGCTCCTCTCTTATTTGAATGGTTTTTGTTTCAAGGCCAACATTAGAGCATAATTTTAATGGTATCCGCCCGCTTTGCAACCCTTTTTCCGCGCAACTTGTGCTTGACGAAAGAAGTTAAAACAGGTAATCTGGCGAACTTGGCGAATCAATCGAATCGGTGGGGTAAACCCCACCCTACAAAAATGAAAGGATAAAGGATGTTCACAACGATAGTAGATGTAAAGGCAAGAGAGATATTAGACAGCCGGGGAAATCCTACGGTTGAAGTCGATGTATTGCTGGAGGACGGCTCATTCGGTCGCGCCGCTGTGCCATCAGGCGCAAGCACCGGCGCCCACGAGGCGGTCGAGCTTCGCGATACAAAAGAAAAGCGATATATGGGCAAAGGCACAGCCGGCGCGGTTAAAAACGTCAATGAGAAACTCGCTCCAAAGGTTATCGGTATGGACGCGACCGCACAGGAAGATATTGACCGGCTGATGATAAAATTAGACGGCACGCCCAATAAGGGCAAATTCGGCGCTAACGCGATTTTAGGCGTATCCTTAGCCGCCGCAAAAGCCGCTGCTGCCTCGGCCTGCCTTCCGCTTTATCGCTACCTTGGCGGCTGCAACGCCAATATCATTCCCGTCCCGATGATGAATATCCTCAACGGCGGCAAACACGCCGACAACAACGTCGATTTCCAGGAATTTATGATTATGCCCGTAGGCGCTCCCACCTTCGCCGAGGCGCTTCGCTGGGGAGCCGAGACATTCCACACCCTCAAGAAGGTCCTTAAGGATAAGGGCTATAATACGGCCGTCGGCGACGAAGGCGGATTTGCGCCATCGCTAAAGAGCAACGAAGAGGCGCTGGAAGTCGTGATGGACGCGATAAAGAAGGCCGGCTACAAACCTGGCAAGGATATCGCAATCGCTCTGGACCCGGCCGCTAACGAGTTATTCGACTCAAAGACCGGCAAATACAGCTTCTTCAAATCAAATCCCAAAAATAAGGTCTCAAGCGACGTTATGGTCGATCACTGGGCAAAATGGGTCGATGAGTATCCGATAATTTCTCTTGAAGACGGCCTGGCCGAAGACGACTGGGACGGCTGGAAAAAACTTACCGAAACCTTAGGCGACAAAATCCAAATCGTCGGCGACGACCTGTTCGTTACAAATACCCAGCGATTAACCAAAGGTATCGAGCTGGGAAGCGCAAACTCGGTACTGATTAAGCTCAACCAGATAGGCACGCTGACCGAGACCTTCGAGGCAATCAATATGGCCAAGCGGGCCGGCTGGACAGCGGTCATCAGCCATCGAAGCGGCGAAACCGAGGATTCGACAATCGCAGATTTGGCGGTGGCTTCGGGCGTAGGGCAAATCAAGACCGGCTCCGCATGCCGAACCGACAGAATCTGCAAGTACAATCAACTTCTGCGAATCGAAGAGCAATTAGGCCAGGCGGCTCGATACGCGGGATTTATGCTCAAAAAGAGCTAACAGGACGATAAAGATAATAGCGGCAGGCGTGTCCACACTCATGGAGGATGGCTGAATGCGCCTGCCGATTTTTTAAGACGATTTAAAGGAGTGTGAGTTATTCGGGCCGCTGCGTTTATAGTGTTTTTCAGTGTCGGCACGGCTGTTCTTGCGGCGACGCTGCTTTGCAACACCCTGCTCGATTATTTCTACCAGCAGGGCATCCTCAAACAGGCCGAAAAAAGCGTAGATAAACTCAATACCCTCAATGCAGATTACGACACGCTGCTGGGCCAGCTCGAAGGCGACCCCTGCCAGATTGCCCGGCTTGCCCCCGCCACCCTCGGCATCGAACCTAACGAACCCAATACCGCATACCCCCGCGCGACCGTCGATAAACTCGCCGCCGCAAGACGGGCGCTAAGCGAAGAGCAGCGGAGTCCCAGCTTCTGGGGCGAAGAGCCGAACCAAACTGCACAGCAAGACCTTACTCCCAAATGGCTCGTTTCCTGCTGTCAAAGACCAAGATGGCATATCCTGTTTATATCGGGTTGCGCCCTGATTCTGATAGCGTTCGTCTTCTTCGGCCCGAGCCGCCACCCCTCCCGCTCAATGACGGTAACATCCAAAACAGAGACCAAACCGCCGGAAGCATAATAACTTTACGCGGTCGCGTTTTTGGGCTTTGAGCCGTTGAACCAGTGGGCGGTGCGTTTCTGTAGCGATTCCATATAGAGGTAAAAAACCGGAGTGATGTAAAGAGTAAGCGTTTGTGAGAATAAAAGCCCCCCTACGACCGCAAGGCCAAGGGGTCGTCGTGATTCGGCGCCTGCCCCAAAACCGAACGCGATGGGAAGACCCGCCATAAGGGCTGCCATTGTCGTCATCATTATGGGCCTGAAGCGAATAATGCTTGCTTCGACTATCGCTTCGTACGGGGTTTTGCCTACCTGCTTTTGCGCCTCGATGGCAAAATCAATCATCATAATGCCGTTCTTTTTCACAAGGCCGACTAACATTATTATTCCCACGAACGCGTATATCGAAAGCTCCGAGCCGAAAATTATAAGCGTAATCAGCGCGCCAAACCCGGCGAAAGGCAAAGCGGACAATATCGTCAGCGGGTGAATAAAGCTCTCGTACAGGATTCCCAAAACAAGATATATCACCAAAATCGCAAGAGCAAGCAGCAGCCCCAACCCGCTCATCGACGAGGCAAATGCCTGGGCAGTTCCCTGGAAACTTCCAGTTACCGTTTCGGGCAGCGTTTCTTCAGCGAGTTTTTCAATCGCGTCAACGGCGTTTCCTAATGGGTATTTAGGCGGCAGGTTGAATGAAATCGTAACCGCGGGAAGCTGACCCTGGTGATTGATGCTCAATGGCCCTACGCCGTCGGCTAATCGT
>Ga0105104_10001100_pt1 | contig 20543 bp, 15 predicted proteins | sample PPLLaktember2015_3_FD_87034 | JGI IMG/M metagenome (GOLD analysis project Ga0105104, IMG submission 87034) | Freshwater sediment microbial communities from Prairie Pothole Lake near Jamestown, North Dakota, USA - PPLs Lake P7 Core (6) Depth... | ecosystem: Environmental > Aquatic > Freshwater >... | reverse complement strand
CGAAATCAGGCTGAAGGGTGAAGATATGAAAAATTGTTTATATAAACCTTGGCGTGCCTTGCGGCTTTGCGGTAAAAAGGTTTTCAAACGGCTTCTTGGGTGATTCCGAGTACAATTCCCCGCAATCCCAGATCGGACGATCCCGGTTTTCCATGAAAACATACAACCTTTTTTTCCTTGGCTTTGGAACCGTTGGCCGCGCGCTGGCGCACATGCTGCAGGAAAAACAATCCCTCCTGCAGGAAACTTATGGGTCTTCTTTTCAACTGGCGGGTGTGGCCACCCGCCGCCACGGCTGCGCCTGGAACCCGGCCGGCCTGGACCTGGCCGAGTTTCTCCGCCTGGCGGATTCCGGGGAGCGGATCGGGAAGCGTTCCTTTGAAGAAGCGGATCTCGAATCCCTGCTGAAGGACTCCAAAGCGGACATATTGGTGGAGATCACTCCCACCGACCGCGAAAACGGCGAACCGGCGGTATCCCACATCCGGACCGCGCTGCGCGGCGGGCGGCATGCGGTGACCGCCAATAAGGGGCCGGTGGCGTATGCCTACCGCGAGCTAAGGGATCTGGCGCGTCAAGCGGACCGGCGCTTTCTGTTCGAAGCCGCCGTCATGGACGGCACGCCGGTCTTTTCCCTGCAGCGTGAAGCGCTTCCGGCGGCGCGCATCGTCGGCTTCCGTGCGATCCTGAATTCCACTACCAATTATCTCCTGACCCGTATGGAAAAAGGGATGGATTTCGAGGAGGCGATTGCGGCGGCGCAGGCGATCGGAATCGCCGAGACCGATCCGTTGGCGGATGTGGAAGGCTGGGACGCGGTGCTGAAAGTGGCGGCGCTGGTTAACGTGATGATGGATTTTCCGCTCACGCCGGCGGCAATCACGCGCCAGGGCATCGGCATTCTGGATCCCGCGGAGGTCCGCCGCGCCCGGGCGGAAGGCCGGCCGTTCAAGATGATCTGCCGCGCCGTGCGCACTGCGGACGGCGTGGCGGGATCCGTCCGACCGGAACAACTGGCGGCGGACGACCCCCTGGCTTCCGTGGACGGGACCGGCACGATGCTTTGCCTCGAGACTGACTGGCTCCCCGGGTTGATCATCGGGGGGACCGCGCCCAGCCCGGAGACGACCGCCTATGGGCTGCTTTCGGACCTGCTCGCGATCGCCCGCGGCGATAGAATTTCCGCGGGGTAGCGATTGACAGGGCGGCATTCGGATAATACCTGCTGATTGAGAGAAATTGAAACCTCTGAAATGCTGTCATGCGGAACGAAGTGAAGGATCTATTCCTGCGTTTGCAGACCCTTCGCTTCCCTCGCTGCGCAACCATCCCTGCTTATACAACAAACTCAGGCAGGGGACAGGCGCGAGGATTAACGCTCAGGATGGCAATCTGCGAGTATTTAAATTATCTAAATGGAGTCCAAGGATATGAATTCTCAAGCCCCTATAAAGCCGGAGATAACCTTATCCGCACTAAAGCAACTTGATATTCGGGTGGGAACAATCGTCGCGGTCGAGGATCTGCCGGATTCATCCACGCTCGTTCGTTTGATCGTCGATTTTGGCGGCCACAAGCGGAATATTCTCGCCGGATTGAAGAAGGAGCGTTCGGACCCGAAAGCCATCGAGGGAATGCAATCCTTGTTCGTGGTCAACCTGAAACCCCGCGTCATGATGGGCGAAACTTCGGAGGGTATGTTGTTCGATATCGGGTATGAGGATGGGATAACCCCGGTATTGGCGATCCCCGAGCATCCGGTGCCGAACGGCACGCGGGTTGGATAGAAGCGGAACCCCGGAACCGGCTGCAGCGGACCGCGCTATGCGCCGCCGCGCCGATCGCCGCCCGGTTGACGTTCGCGCAATGCGAATCGGACGCCCCGGACTAATCCGGTATAATCCGCCCTTACCCGATCGACGATTGAAGGTCGACAGACGGCTCTTTTTTGGAGGCGAGCATGTACAAGACCATCCGCTGCGGCGATGTGCGCGCCGGGGATGTCGGCAAGGAAGTCACCCTGGCAGGCTGGGTCGACCGCTGGCGGGATCACGGCGGGGTGATCTTCCTCGACGTGCGCGACCGCTGGGGGGTTGTACAGGTTACCGCCAATCCGGAACTGGCGGCCGCCGCACACGAGACCGCCGCCAAACTGCGCAACGAGTTCGTGGTGCAGATCCGCGGGATCGTCCGCCAACGCCCGTCCGGCATGGAGAATCCGAACCTTGCCACCGGCGCGGTGGAAGTCGAATGCCGCGCGGTGGAAATCCTCAACGCATCGCTGACGCCGCCCTTCAACATCAACGAGGAATCGCCGGTCGACGAGAACGTGCGCCTTAAGTACCGCTATCTGGACCTGCGCCGCGAGCGGATGCAGAAGAACCTGGTCCTGCGCCACAAGATCACCAAATTCATGCGTGATTACCTCGATGCGCGCGGCTTCATTGAGGTCGAAACGCCGATCCTCTTTAAAACGACCCCCGAGGGCGCGCGGGATTACCTGGTGCCCTCGCGCGTTCACCCCGGCTGTTTCTACGCCCTGCCGCAAAGCCCGCAGCAGCTCAAGCAGCTCTTGATGGTGGCCGGCGTGGAACGCTACTTCCAGATCGCGCGCTGCTTCCGCGACGAGGACCTGCGCGGCGACCGCCAGCCCGAGTTCACCCAGCTCGACCTGGAAATGTCGTTCGTCCACCGCGACGACGTGCTCGAAATCATCGAAGGGCTTTTCACCGAACTTATCCCCGCCGTCGCGCCGGTGAAGAAGATCGTCCAAACCCCGTTCCCGCGGCTGACCTGGACCGACGCGATGAACCGCTTCGGAGTAGACAAGCCCGACCTGCGCTTCGGCGTGGAACTCAGCGACGCCAGCGCGGTGTTTGCCAGAAGCGAATTCAAGGTGTTCCAGGAAGTCCTGAAGAACGGCGGGGTGATTAAAGCCATCGCCGTTCCGGACTGCGCGGCTTACAGCCGCAAGGATGTGGACGACCTGATGGCGTTTGCCCGCGAGCAGGGCGGGCAGGGGCTGGCGACGGTCGCCTACACCGGCGAGGGAGTCAAAGGATCGGTGGCAAAATTCGTAACCGCCGAGGAAGCCGCCGCGTTGAAGCAGTTGACCGGCGCCGCGGATGGGGATCTGATCCTCCTGGTGGCGGATAAACTCATGACGGCCAACAAGGTGCTCGGCGCGCTGCGCAATCTCTTCCGCGACCGGCTCAACCTGGCGGACAAGGACAAACTCTCCCTCGTCTGGATCCTGGATTTCCCGATGTTCCACTGGAACGAGGAGGAGAAGCGCTGGGAGGCCGAACATCATGCCTTCACGATGCCGAAAGCCGCCGATCTCCCCAAGATCGAAGAGGATCCGGGGTCGATGCTTTCCGACGCCTACGATCTGGTGATAAACGGGATTGAATTGGGGTCGGGATCGATCCGCATTCACCGCGCCGACATCCAGCACAAAGTATTCGAACGAATCGGATTGAGCGAAGCGGAGATCAAGGGCCGGTTCGGGCACCTGCTTGAGGCGTTCGAATACGGCGCCCCGCCCCACGGCGGCATGGCGCCGGGCATCGACCGACTGGCGATGGTGCTGGCGGACGAACCCAACATCCGCGAAGTGATCGCCTTCCCGAAGAACCAGCAGGCGCTGGATGTGATGGCGGATGCGCCATCCCCGGCGGATCCGAAGCAGCTCAAGGAATTGCACATCCGCCTGCTGGATGAACGCTAAGAAAGACACGACCGTCATGCCGCCCCGGCTACGAGCACCCTTGCTTCATGATCGCGCAGGTTGAAGAACAAAAAACAACCTGCGGCTGTCATTGCGAGGAGGCGTCGAGCGCGGATTTTTCGCGCTCAGCCGGCGAAGCAATCCCCCGCTTTTATAAGAAGGGGGAGATTGCTTCGTCGCTTCGCTCCTCGCAATGACATTCGGCTTGCCGGGTAATTGCACTCGCCCGGCAATGGTGGTATAAGAATCGCGCCCTGCTGTGTTCGTGATGTTGCACTACGGTTTTGAGCCAATACTCCGAACCTGGGGACTTTATCTCACGAGGGCGAAGCGATAGGCCCCGGCCAAGGCTGGACCCGACGGTAGGTTCCCACCTGCGCAAGCAGGTTCAAAATCACGCAGCACACGGCATCGCGGGGTACGTTTGATAAAAAATCGCCGGATCAATCCGGCGGTTTTTTATTATAGTGACTAAAATTGACAGGATTTATAGGAAGGTTGTCATGCTGAGCGGAGCGAAGCATCTATTCCTGGTATTTACGACCCTTCGCTCAGGGTGAATTTTTTACCCTGTCTTTTTTATTCCATCTTTCCCCTGCAGACTCCACGCCGAAGTGTGTGTGATTTCAACATTGGCCAGTTTCGCGTTCCAATCGCGGGAGGGATCATCGAAGAAAACCAGCCGGTTGGTGCGCGTCCGCCCGTACCAGCGCCCCTTGTGTTTCCCTTCGACCAATACCTCGACGCGCTTTCCGAGCAACGGGGCATTTTTCTCGGTTGCGATTTTCTCCTGCAATTCCTCGAGCAGCCGGAAGCGCCGCATTTTTTCCCCGGCGGAGACATCGTCCGGGAAGTTGCGCGCGGAGAACGTGTCCGGGCGGGGAGAGTAGCGCGCCAAGTGGGCCACATCGAGCCGCAATTCGGCCAGCAGGTCGAACGTGTGCTGAAACTGCTCATCCGTTTCGCCCGGAAACCCGACGATCACATCGGTCGCAATCGAGGCGCCGGGAATTATTTCGCGGATGCGCCCGATCAGGCGCCGGTAATCCTCCGCCGTGTAACCGCGCTTCATCCGTTCCAGGACCGTATCATCCCCGGCCTGGACCGGCACTTCGATGTGCGCGCATACCTTGGGGAGCTGTGCGGCGGTCTCGATCAATTCGTCGGTCATCCAGTTCGGGTGCGAGGTCAGGAAGCGGATGCGCTCCAGGCCCTCGACGGCGTTCACCTTCCGAAGCAGCGCGGGCAGATCCGGTCCGCCGGTGTCTTTTCCATAACGATCGACAATCTGCCCGAGCAGGGTGACCTCGCGCGCGCCCTTCGCCACCCAATCCCGGATTTCCGCAAGGATGTCCGCTTCCGGGCGCGAACGTTCGCCCCCGCGGCGGTAGGGAATGACGCAGTAGGTGCAGGCATGCGAGCAGCCGAGGACGATCGGCACCAGCGCGGCCGCCTGGGGCGCGCCGGGATCGCCCGGATGGAGCAGGGGCAAGCCGGTTTGGGATTCCGCCGACAGCGCGGCTTCCAGCGCGGCGACCACCTCGCCCGACGCATGCACGGGGCGCTCGCGGAGGAGGAAACGCACCAGCGGCCGCGGATCGGAGGGCGGCGAGAACACATCGACAAACGGGAAGCGTTTTCGCAGGCCATCCGGCTCGCGCCGCCCGACCAGGCACCCCATCAGATTGATCACCAGTTGCGGATTGCGAATTTTGAGCGGCCGAAGCGAGGTCAACCGGCCGTAGGCTTTATCTTCCGCGCTTTGGCGCACGACGCAGGTGTTGAGCACGATCACGTCGGCTTCCTCGGGGCGCGCGGCCGGCAGGTACCCGAGCGCTTCCAATGCCCCGGCCACGCGCCGGGAATCCGACACGTTCATCTGACAGCCTTCAGTCCAGAGATGGTAGAACATAGAGCAACCGACCTAACCTCCCCACCCCGCTTTCGCCAAGGAAAACCCCCTTGGCAAAGTCACCCCTCCCCTCCTTCTCCCTTCGCTGCGCTCAGGGACAGGTCTTAAGGGAAGGAGGGGATGGGAGAGGGGTGGTTAGGTCTTTCCTTTCACTTTTTCCATGAACCGCTTTTGATCGACGATCACCCGCACGTGCCGTCCTTCGCCGACCTTTTCCTTTTCGTCAAACACAACCGCTGAGAAAACGATCCGCCGGCCGTCGACTTCGTCGATCCGGACTTTGGCGGTAACCTGCATTCCGAGCGGGGTGGGCGCGAGATGGCGGACGAATACTTCCGCGCCGACCGTGGTCTGCCCGCCGGGAAGGTGCGTTTGCGCCAGCACCTGGGCGGCGTGCTCGACCAGCCAAACCATCGAAGGGGTGGAAAGCACCGCCGCCGTGCCCGTCTCGAGGTGCTTGGCGGTGCGTTCGGGTGTGACGGTCATCGACATTTCATGAGTCAATCCCGCGGTCAGGTCCGACATTCCGGATCTCCAATCGAAAAATGGGTGACGGGATATTTTGTACACCGATACGCCGAAAAAAACGGTTTCACCGAAATCCTATTCGATTTAGTTCTTCAGAGTTCCCGTTTTTTTCGGTGTATCGGCGTGGTCATTTTTCCGTACGGCAACCGAAGGGCTAAAGTATAATCCTTTGCATGCCGGTTGAATCTCAACTTGCCCGGATTGTACGCGGTCGGCGTTTGGGCCGGACCCGCACCGGACGCAGGACGCGCCCATGGGGGAGGATTCTGCTTCTCGCGGCGGGGATACTCTGCGCGGCGGGGGCGGTCATCCTGGTCTCGCCGCTGCCGCTTCCCGCGCCGGATCTGCAGCTGGGATCCCGGCCGGAGGGCGCGCGGTTTTACGACCGGACGGGAAAACTGCTGATCGAAGCCGGTTCCGCGCGCGCGGGGGAAAGCCGCTGGTATGCGGCCGGAAGCGCGCCGGAAACGGATTGCGTCCTTTCCGCGTTTCTCGCCGCGCGGAATCTGACGCTGGAGGCAATCCGGTCGCCGGACCTTTTGGGCGCCGCGCGCGCGTTCGCCGGCGCACTGGCGGGGGCGAAGGATCCGGCGGCGGATGCCGCGGCCGAGCTGCTGGCGATGCGCGGAAGCGAAAGCGGCGTCCTGGAGCGGGCGCGTCTGGCGGCCGCGCTGGCCGTGCGTTACGGAAGGCTCGAACTTGCCGAATGGATGATCAACGTCCGGCTGTTCGGCAACGGCACGGTCGGGGTGGATGACGCCGCCCTGACGTACTTCGGCGTGCATGCCGGGGCGCTGGCGGCGGCCCAATGCGCCGCGCTCGAAGCCCTGGCGGCGGATCCGGCGCTGGCGAACGATCCTGCGGGCTGGAACGATGCCAGGAACGCTTTGTTGAACCGCATGCTGAGCGGCGGCTTTCTGGATAAAGCGGATTGGGCGCGCGCGAGCGCGGACCCCATCCCTGCGACGGCTTATGACCCGCTCATGACCGGCCGCGCGGATCCGGTCTTCGGCGGAAAACTGCCGATCCTGGATTCTTTTCTCGAGCTGGTCCTCGAACGGCTGGGCGGCCGCTTCCCGCAGGAGGAATTGCCCCGGTCCGGGATCCGGGTCTTGACGGCGATGGATTTGGATTTCGAGTTGCAGCTGCTGTGCGCCGCGCAAAACATGCTCGCCCCGCCGGAGGATTCCTCCAGCGCCCTGCCCACCCTGGAGGGAAAATCGTGCGACATGGCCGCGCTTCTGGGGCCGGCGGCCGGCAGCGGCCTGCCCGCGGACTTCGCGCTCACGGTGATCGATCCGGCGACCGGCGAGGTTCTGGCGCACTTCTCCTCCGCCCGCGGGGGGCAGACGGCGGCGCGCGGGCCGGCGGGAACGGCGCTCCTGCCGTTCGTTTACCTTTCGTCATTTGCGCGCGGGTATTCGCCGGCTTCCATGCTGCTCGACATCCCCCGTTCGGATATTTCCGAGTCCGTGAACCGGGAGTACCGCGGCCCCGTATCGGCCAGGACCGCGCTTCAGCAGCGCGCGCTTGCGGCCGCGGCCGGAATGGCCGCCAGCGTCGGCGGCGATCACATCGACCGCACGCTCTCGCTTCTCGGGCTGACCGAAGCGGGGACGGCCGGGCTAACGCTGGAAGATCGGATGCGGCAACCGCTGGACCTGGTGGCGCTCACGCAAGCCTATGCCACGCTGGCGGGGGGCGGATTGGAGGCGGCCGACCGCGAGAGCGGCGGCGCCGTTGTTATTTTGCGTGTGACCCAAAGCGATGGCGCGCCGCTTGAGGAGTATTCCGGCCGTCAGGCGCGGCGCGTGTTCGGATCCGATCTGGCGTACCTCGTGCAAGACATTCTTGCCGATCGGTCCGGCCGCGCGGATCTTTCCGCGCCGGCGCTGGCGGGTTCGCGCAGCACGGTCGCGGCCGTGTTGGGCGAAGATTCGAACGCGGAAGGCGCCTGGGCTTTCGCGTTCGCCCCCGGCTTTGCGGTGGGAGTCCGCGGCCGCGCGTATCCGGCGGAAACCGCGGATCCGAAGACAGCCTGGATTTTAGCGCAGGCCGCAGCGGGATGGGCGCTGCGCGCGCTCCCCGTACAAAGCTGGACCGAGCCTCCCGGGATCGTCCGCCGGGACGTGTGCGTCCCTTCCGGATTGCTCCCCAGCCGCTATTGCCCGGCGACGGTTTCGGATATATACCTCGCGGGCAACGAACCTTCACAGACGGATTCTTTTTACCGCCCCGTGGCGGTCAACCGTGAGACGGGCCGGCTGGCCACGCTGTGGACTCCGCTCCATCTGATCGATGAGAAAGTGTTTTTCGTCCTGGAGGGTGATGCGCGGATCTGGGCGGAACGCTCGGGATTTCCCATCCCGCCGGATACATACGACACGCTCCCGGATTCTTTTCCGTATTATGAGACCTTGCACATCTCCAGCCCGTCGCCGCTTTCGATCGTGCGCGGAAAAGTCATCCTGCGCGGAACAGCGGCGGAAACGGGGATGGAGCAGTACCTGCTCCAGGCCGGACCGGGCCTTTACCCTTCCGTGTGGTATACGCTCGGGTCCGGGGAGAAGCCGGTGCGGGAGGACGTGCTGGGGGAGTGGGATACGAACGGGGCGGATGGGGTCTGGTCGGTTCAGCTTACCGCGGTATTCTCCGGTGGAAAGATCCTGACGGTGGCAATACCGGTTACGCTTGACAACACGCCGCCCTCCATCCGCTGGGTTCAACCCTCCGCCCCGCAACGGATCTCGGTTGACGCCGGTGAAGCAGTAATTATCCAGGTGGATGTGACGGACAACCTGAGCCTTGAAACGGTCGAGTTTTATCTGGATGGAAAAGTCCACACCCGGCTGGAAAGAGGGCCGTTTTCCGTGCGTTGGATTGGGCTGGCGCCGGGCCGACATACCGCAAGAATCTGCGCCAGAGACCGGATTGGGAATGAAACTTGCACCCAAGAAATAGAAGTAGAAGCAGGCTTGATAACCAGCGGCGGATTACTATACAATACGCCGGGAAAGGTGAAAATATGATAAAGACTGTCAAAATACTGGGGGTTGCCTTTTTTGTAATTGGGATGGCAGCCGGGTGCGCCCCGGCAAGCCCCTCGTCGGGTATGAACCAGGCAACGGCTCACATCCTGACCCTGTATGCCGTGCTAACCAACAGCGCGCCCGATCAAAATTCAACCCCGACGAATCCGATCGTTCTCGATACGGATACTCCGGGAATTCCGACCAATACCCCGACCCTCGCCCCAAGCCCGACATCCGCGGTGGCCGATCTGCCGTCGGTGACGCCGACCTCATCGCTTCTGCCCACGCCGTGTTACCGGGCGTATTTCGTCAAGGATGTCACCATTCCGGATTACGCCAAACTGGCGGCGGGGGAGACGTTCGTTAAAACATGGCGGTTGGAAAACAACGGAACCTGCAACTGGCCGGCCGACACCCAGGTGGTGTTCATTTCCGGTTCGCAAATGGGCGCGCCTTCGTCCCAGTCCATCGGCGCGGCGGTTGCCGTCGGCGAGGAGCGGGACATCAGCCTGACGATGAAAGCCCCGGCCGAAGCCGGCACCTTCACCGGTTACTGGATGTTGAAGATCCCGGACGCCGGCCGGTTCGGCATCGGCGACGCCGGCAATCAATCCTTCTGGGTGATCATTGTTGTCGGCAGCAAATCCCCGACGCCTTCGGTGACCAAGACGGTCGGCACGCCGCCGCCCACCAAGACTCCCACCATCACGCCGAGCAGAACTCCGACCCCGACCGGATCGCCTACTCCGATCCCGACCAATACGGCAACCTGCGTGGGCGGATACCCGGTCTGCTGATCAGGCTTACCCCGAATACCAGAAAAAGATGCCCGCCAGGGCATCTTTTTTTTACCCCCTCCTATCCTCCCCCGTTTGCCAATATGTTGGAATAAAAAAGGCTAGAGAGTGCAGTTGGCAAACGGGGGAGGAAAAAGGAGGGGGCGAAAGGTGAGTCGGCAATGTGAATTTGCGCTCACAGGTTATAATCCGCCGGGAAATGGGGGATCCTCTTCGGCCGAACGGCGCGCGGATATCCCCGATCATCGGAGGCGAACGGAATGACCCTTCCCCGGCCGCCGGTTCCGAACAGCCTGCGCTGGAACCGAACCTCATACTTTTTACTGAGCCTGTTCCTGGCGGTGATCGCGTTGATCATCGTCGTCTGGTGGCCGCTGGCCGAGGATTACCTCGGCCAGATCAATCCCGATTACCCGGTCTGGATGCAGGTGGACTGGCTGCTGATCGGGATCTTCCTGGTCATGTCGATCCTGATCATGTGCGGGGCGGACCTGCGCACGGATGCCTGGATCGTAATCGTGGCGACCCTCGGCGGATTGACGATCGAAGCCTGGGGGACTCAAACTCTTCTGTGGACGTATTACACGAGCGAGCGGCCGCCGTTGTGGATCGTGCCGGCTTGGCCGATCGCGACCCTCGCGATAGACCGGATTTGCAGGGTGCTGGCCGCGCTCGCCCGCCGGGTGCCGGAGATCTGGATGACGCGCCTGTTTTGGGCGGTGTTCGGCGGTTTTTTTCTGATGATGCTTGTTTTCACGCGCGGCACGTTCGACAAACCGTTCACCCTTGCCGCGCTCCTCCTCTGCGTGCTGATCATCCTCTCGCCCGGTGACCGGCGCCGCGCGCTTCTCCTCTTTGCCGCCGGAGCCGGGCTCGGGTATTTCCTCGAGCTATGGGGCACTACCCGCGAATGCTGGACGTATTACACCCGCGAGACTCCGCCGCTCTTTGCCGTCCTGGCGCATGGGATGGCGGCGACGGCTTTCGGACGCGCCGGCGTGCTGCTGCCCGTCTTCTTCCGGAAGATTCTCGCGGTACGGATCCCGCGCAGGGTGCAAACAGAATCCGAAATATAGGAAGGTAGAACTTGATAAAGGAAAGGGGGGATTGATCACACTAAGGCTGCGCCGATATTGATGTATCCGGATTTTCCATCTCATGGGGGAGACTATGGACTCACAGGAAAAGAAATTTTCCGAACCGATTTATTTCATCACGGCCGCCGTCGGCGGATGGAAGCACCTGTTCGCCAACGAGGCATGCGCGCGCATCGTGTTCGAATCCCTGGAACACCTCGGCCGCACCCGCAAGCTCGCCCTGTTTGCTTTCGCGCTGCTTCCCTCGCACCTGAACCTGCTTTGCCGGCCGCTCGGCGGAAGCATCCGAATGGCCGTTGACCGGTTCACCGATTTCACCGCGGCGCGCATGATCTCCGTCCTGAAGCGGCGCGGACGCGGCCCGCTCATGCATTACCTGCATGCGAAATCCGGCGGGGAGGGGCATGGCACGCCGATCTGGGGGGATGTGCGGATCGAGGAGGTTTGGACGCGCGGGAAATGCGCCTCCCTGCTCGACCTGATGCATAACAAACCGGTCACCGCGCAATGGCGCCTGGCCGCCGTGCGCAGCGAATACCTGTATTCGAGCGCGTGCTTCTACGATCTTGGCCGTGCGCCGGTGATCGCGGTGATGGATGTGCGCAGGGAGTGGTGACCCCCGCCATTGAATGCCGCCATCCCATCCCCCCGCCCAAACAGCTTTCATGCACTTTGCGAGGATCCGCCCCGCCCTCCCCCCTTCCCGAATTACGGGAAGGGGGAGGGTATTATCAGGAAAATAAATTGCAGATGGTGGTTTCGGGAGGGGGATGGGGTGGCTTTTCGGCGCGCATGATACCGGGTCTTGGGTATACACTTTTAGTATGATCTCCATCCACAACTCTTTCCTCCAATTCCAGCTGGATCCCCGCACCGGCGCCTGGGGGCTGAGACCGGCGCGCGGAAAAACAACCGCGCTCGAAGGCGCGCGTATCGGCGCCGCATTCCGCGAGGGCAATAAACGCGTGGAGTGGCAGCTGAGGGGGGCGTCCGGCGCGCCGGCATCCGGCACGCGGAAGGATCCGCATCACGGCTCCTGCCGGACGCTCGCCGTTGAGGCGCTGGCGGGGTGCGGCCTTGCGGCGCGGATCGAATGGAACCTCCCGGCCAAACGGCCTTACCTGTTCTGGCGGGTGATCCTTGCCAATACGGGCTCCCGGCCGCTGCTCATCGACCGGATCGATTTGTGCCATGCCGGTAAGCGGGCGGGATTGGATGGCGGCGTGCGCCTTCCGGCGGTACCTGCGGAGCGGACGATGTTTGTCAACGGCTGGCAGACGTGGAGCTTCGCCGGCGGAAGGAAAAGCGGCGAGCGTCAGCCGGGGCCGAAGCTCGGGCCGGTCAACTCGGCGATGCACATCGGCACGCACCGCCGGCCCTCGGGGCGGCCGGGTCATTTCGTATCGGATATGTTCGCCGCGATCGGCGGGGCTGTTGGCGGAGACCTGCTTGTGGCGGGATTTCTCGCCCAGCGCGAGCAGTTCGGCCTGGTGGAGACATGGCTCGGCGACGACATCCTCCCGCTGCGGATCGAGGCGGATTGCGACGGGGTGCGGCTCGACCCCGGCCGGTCGCTCGGCACCGATTTTGCGTATTGCTCGCTGGGAGCGCCGGCCGCGGAATATTTCGACGCGGCCGCGCGCGAGAACGGAGCGCGCACGCGCCGCGCCGCGCCCGCCGGGTGGAGCTCCTGGTACTACTACTTCACGTCCATCGACCAGAAAAAACTGGAACGGAACACCGATGCCGCCGCGGCGCTGCGCCCGCGGCTTCCCCTGAAGCTGATCCAACTCGACGACGGCTACCAGGCCGACGCCGGCAACTGGCTCGAATGCAACCCCAAATTTCCCTCGCGAATGGACGAAATTTCCGCGCGCATTCACAAGGCCGGGTTCACACCCGGAGTCTGGATGTCCCCGTTCCTGATCGAGACCGGATCCCGGATCGCCAGGGATCATCCGGATTGGCTGGCGCGCAAGGCGGAAGGGGTGATGTCGAACGTCAAACTGGCCTGGGTGCGCGAGACGCGCTCGCTCGACGTCACCCGGCTGGAAGTGTTGAACCATGTCCAATTGCTGATCCGGACCGCCGCCAGGGAATGGAAGTTCCCGTTCCTCAAATTGGATTATCTGTACCTGCCGGCGGTGAAGGGCGCGCGGCTTTCCGACCCGACCGTAACCCGCGCTCAGGCGCTGCGCAAAGCGCTCGAGGCGATCCGCGCCGCGGCCGGCGAAAAAACCTACATCCTCGGATGCGGCTGCCCCCTGGGTTCGGGGATCGGCATTTTCGACGCGATGCGGATCGGCCCGGATGTTGATTCAATCTGGAAACCGCATCTCTTCCACCACACCTGGGCCGGGCTGGGCGACCCGACCCTGCCCGCGGCCTCGAACTCGGTCCGCAACATGCTCGCCCGCGCGCCGCTTCACCGGCGCTGGTGGTGGAACGATCCGGATTGCCTGCTCGCGCGGGACACGGAGACGCGCCTTTCGCCGGAGGAACGCCGCTCGCTCGCCGCCGCGATCGCGCTTTCCGGCGGGATGGTCCTGCTTTCGGATGATCTCGCCGCGCTTTCCCCCGGAGCCGTCCGGCTGGCGCAATCGCTCTTCCCCCCGGTCTACCGCGCCGCGGAACTCCCGGCCTGGCGCGGGGAAGCGCCGCCCTCGATCGCGGTGCTCCCGATGCGGGGCGCGTCCGGGAAATGGTGGGTGATCGGCGTGTTCAACTGGGGCGACCGCACCGCCGGCCGGTCCATCGACCTTCGGGAGCTGACCGGATTAAGCGGCGAGCCGCTGGTTTTTTCTTTTTGGGATGAACAGCTGATGAAAACCGCGGGCGGGCGGCTGCAACTTGCGGACATTCCCCCGCACGGATCGGTCCTGCTCGCGGTCCGGCCGCGAACACCCGCAGTTCAACTGGTTGGATCGAATCTGCATTTCACCCAGGGGGCGGAGGTGGCGGAATGGAAAACGTCGCGCGCGTCGCTGCGCGCCGTGTTGCGGGTGGGGCGCGCGGCCGAAGGCGCGCTCTGGCTTGCGCTGCCCGGGAATCCATTCAATGCCCGATTGAACGGAGATCCGATTAACTGTGAAAGCGCGGGAGGGGGGCTCTGGAAAATCCCCGTGCGGTTCACCCGCCAGGGGACCATGGATATCCGATGGAATGACGGCGGAAGACGGAGGTAGTCCCCGCGTTTATCCCACACACAGGGTGGGATACGGCGTGCCGTTTTCCATGCCGTTGGAGGTGATTACGGAGACGTAGACAAAATCCCCGAAATAGTCGCCCCGCTCGTTTTTTAATCTCCACCAGCTGCCATACCAGCAATTGATCATCGGCGCGGTAAATTTGACCGTAACATCCACTGTGACGCCCGGGGCGACGGATTTGGTCAGCTTGGTTTCGGTTCCATGCAGTACCGCACCATAGGCATAGCCGATCGCATACTTGGTTGTCCATCCGCAGACACCGGTGTTTTTAAACCGCCAAGTCTTTTTAAACTCCTCGCCCGGCTTCACGATAGTCCCGTCGGGGATGGTCACATCCTCGACAAATTGAGAATCATCGCAGCGGGGACCGGAGGATGTACCGGCCGGGGGCGGGCGGGTGCCGGAGGCTTGAAGCGTGGGTTCGAAGGTCGGGCCGCCGGCGCCGGAGGAATCGATCGTGGACTCGGGAGTCGAACCGCCGTCGCCGGAGGTTTCGATAGTGGGTTCGAGAGTGGATTCACCCGGGGCGGCAATCTCCGGAGTTGGGGTCTCCTGGATGGTCAGGGCGGGTTCCGGAGACGGGGCGCTATCGGTCCAGGTCGGGGGCAGGGAGGTCTCCGGAGAATTTGTCGGGGAGCCGGAGGCCGCACCGCAGGCACTGACCGCAATCCCCAGGATCAGCAAAAAGCAGATTTGGAATTTGGTTCGGGACATACTTCGCCCTCCCATCAGATTATTCTTTCACATCCCCGGGATATCGCCGTTGACGGATTGCGCCCGGGGAAAGCGCGGTTTGCGGCACGGCATTCATTTTAATGTTTTTTCGCCTTCTCCGCTCCGCGGACTCATGGTTTACGTTGTTGGAACCAATGTATTGGTGGGTGTCGCCGCCGTGGTTGCGGCGCTTCCCGGCACGACGATATTGACGGAAACCCATTCTCCGAAGTAGACCCCATCCGCATTCTTCAACCGCCAATAACCGGTGTGGGTTCCGGAGGTTGTTGGCGCGTACAGCCCCACGGATATTTCGATCGCATCCCCGGGCTTGACTTCCTGGGGTACGTAGGTGATGACGCCGTCCATCCGGGCGCCGCTGGTTAAATCGATGGCGTAGGCGGTCGACCAGGTGCAGGTGCCGGTGTTGCGAAGGCTCCATGTTTTAACGAATCCCTCTCCCGGCTGCAGGACGGTTCCGTCCGGGATGGTCACGTCGGCAACATAAACGGAGTTGTCGCACAGCGGCGCGTTCCTGGTCGGCGGCTGGGTGGCGGCGCGGGTGGCGGAAGGGGTCTGCGGCGTTTCGGGGGTCCCCGCCGTCGGCGTCTGGGTGACGGTCTCGGTGGGGATCGGCAGCGTTTCGGTCGGCAGGGCCAGTTCGGTCAGCGCTGCGTCCCGGGTGGCCTTGAAATCCCCGGTCGCGGAGCCGGCGCCGCAGCCGGCGAGCGCAAGCGCCAGGACGGGCAGAATAACTGAGAGTCGCATGGTTTGTCGCATTGGTCACCCTCTCCTTTTGGTGGCGGAAGTACGCATTCTATCACCCGTCCATTTATGGGCTGAAATAGAGGAGTTTATCGGTTTGCCGGTCATTCGGATAGGAAAAGAAAGGGAGACCATTAAGGTCTCCCCTGACGCATTGGAGGGCGAACGCGCCTATTCCTTAGCAGGCTGTTGAACAACAATCAGGGTGTCATTGCGAGGAGCAGAGCGACGAAGCAATCTCCCTCTTTTACCGAGGGGGAGATTGCTTCGCTCCCTCCGGTCGCTCGCAATGACACCTGTTAATTCCTTTTTCAACACCCTATTAGAAGCTCACCGGACCCTGCAGCATTGCCAGGAGCAGTTTCACCGAATATTCCACGTCCGTCAGATCGACCATTTCCGAGGGCGAGTGTGCGTAACGGCACGGAATGGAAAGGCACCCGGCCGGGACTCCGGCGCGCGAGACCTGGATGATCGAGGCGTCGGTCGACCCGAGTTCGAGGACTTCCAGCTGATACGGAATGCGCTGGGCGGCGGCCGCGGCGGTCATCCACTCCACCACCCGCGGATCGGCGATCATGCCGCGGTCGCGCACCTTGACCGCGGGCCCCTTGCCGAGGCTCACGGCCATCGGCGGGCAGCGCGGGGTGTCGCCGGTCGTGGTGATATCCACCGCCACGGCGATCTCCGGCTCAAGGTGGAAGGCGGCGGTGCGCGCCCCGCGCACCCCGACCTCCTCCTGGACGGTGAAGGTGAACTGCACTTCGTGCAGGGTGCGCTTGAGGCGGCGCATGGTTTCGATCAGGATCGCCACCCCGATCCGGTCGTCCATCGCCTTGGCGATCAGGCGGCTGCCGGCTTCGGCGTACGGGCGGTCGAACACCGCCATATCCCCGACCCGGACGGGGCAGGTTTCGCGGTCCGACGCGCCCACATCCACATACAAATGGCTCAGGGACGGCGCGCGTTTGTTGTCTTCGCGCTCCTCGAGGCCGATCACGCCGGGGCGGCCGGAGGCGAACCGGACGCGGCTCCCGACGCAGTTCATGGGGAGGATGCCGCCGATCGGGGCGACCCGCGCGAATCCCTGCGCGTCGATGTGCGAGATGATCAGCCCGATCTCATCCATGTGGGCCGCCAGCATGATCCGGCGGCCGGATTTAGCCTTGGCCTTCACCACGCCGATCAGGTTCCCGAGCGCGTCTTCGGTGATGTAATCGCACTGGCCCTTGATCTCGGCCCGCACGATCTGGCGCAGCTCGGCTTCCCGGCCCGAAGGGCCGTAGCTTTCGGTCAATTTCCGGATCAATGCTTTCACGGGTTTTTCTCCTTCCATCCGCCGGCCTTCAGCGCCGGAAAACGTCCTAGGAAATGGTCCAGATCATAATGTCATCGTAATCCGCGGAGGCCAGCAGCCGTCCGTCGGGGGAAAAAGCGATGCAGACGGCCATCCCCGCCGCTTCCCCGACCAGCCCCCAGTTCGCGGTGTAGCGCAGCCGGATGGCGGGATCGTGAATATCGCCCCCGCTGGCAAGCAATGCGCCGTCGGGGGAAAATGCCACGGAGGATGCGATATCCTCAAACGCCGCGAGGATCTTCCCGTCCGCCGTCCTCCAAATCGTCACGCCGCCTTTGGCGCACCCGAACGCGTCGCTGGTGGTGCAATAAATCGATGCCAGGAGGGACCCTTCCGGTGAAAGCGCGATCCGGTTGGCCTGCCGGCCCTTTTGGAAGGTGAGGAGCAATGTCCCCTTCAGCGCGTCCCAAATCCGGATCCGGCCGTCGGTGCCGGCGCTGTACAACCGCGACCCGTCGGGGGAAAAGACCAGATCCAGAACGTTCTGCCCGTTCACGGGCAATTCTTGGAGAACACTCCAATCGGCCGTGTCGTAAATCCAGATCACCCCGTTGGGATACACGCCCAGGCCGCCGAGGGCGAGCCGTTTTCCATCGGGCGAATACGCAAGGCTATAGGCGGTCCCGGTTCCGGCCAGGGAGGCGATCCGCCTTTGCGCTCCGACGTCGACGACGTACCCGCGGAAATCCTGCCCCGGGTTGTCGACGACGTAGGCCGCCTCATACCCATCCGGCGAGAAGGCCGCCTCCCAGACGATGGTTGTCGCCGGAGCGAGATTGGACATCTGCTCCTGATCCGGCCACCACATCGTGACCAGGTTATCGCTGTCGGGTCCGTTGCCGGAGGCGATCAGCAGCCAGGAGCTGTCGGGGGCGAAGTCCACCGAGCGGGTGCCCTGATGCGGGGTCTGAAACGCCTTCGCCAGCAATCCCGCGTTTCCGGCGTGGATCACGGAGCGCGGGGTGGCGGTGACTGTCGGTGTGAGTGTGAACGTGGGGGTGGGTGAATCGGTGGGCGTGGCGGTCACCGGCATGGGCGACGGCGTGGCGGTCGGTTCGGCGGTATTGCTCGGGAGCGCGGTCGGGGTGGCGCCCGGTTGGAACGAGCAGGCCGCGAGCATGAGGACCAGACCGCAAATCCAGCGATTCATAAAAGGCCCATCCCCGTCTTCCTCACGGCAATCCGCGCCGGCCGAGATCCTCGAGCGCGCCGCGCACCAATGCGATCACGGCGCGCCAATCCGATACCCGCGCCGTGGAAACCGGCCCGTGCAGGGAGCGGCAGGGAACCGAGACGGAAACGCTGGGGATGCCCGCCCGCGCCAGGTGAATCGCGCCGGCGTCGGTCCCGCCGCTGCCCGGCTGGCGGATCTGATACGGGATCCCGCGCTTCCCGGCCGCATCCCGGAGCAGGCGGACCAGGCGCGCATCGGAGATCGTCCCGCGGTCGAAGACGTAGATTGCGGGGCCGCCCCCGAGTTTGGTGTTGTAGGCGATGTTTTCGCTGCCGTCCCACATCGGCATATCGACTGCCGGTGTGGCATCCAGCACGAAGGCCAGCTTCGGATCCAGGGCGTGCGCCGCGACCTGCGCCCCGCGCAGGCCGATCTCCTCCTGGGTGGTGAAGGCCGCCAGAAGTTCCACGCCCGGCGGCGGGTCGATCGCCAGTTCGATCAGCGCGGCGACGCCCAGGCGGTCGTCCAGCGCCTTGCCCAGGATGACGCCCCGCTCGGCATGGAACGCGGTGGCAAAGGCCGCCCGGTCGCCAAGCTTGAGGGTGGCGGTCGCGCCGTCCTTGTCTTTCGCGCCGATGTCGATTGTCAGCGAGTCTTTTTTAATCGGATGATCGCGTTCGTCTTTTTCGGTCAAATGGACCGGTTTCGTACCGATCACGCCGGGTGTGCGGTCCCTGCCGATCCAGACCGGCTTGCCGGGAAGGGCCTGCTCGTTCACGCCCCCGACGGTCTCGAATTTCCACAGGCCGTCGCCGCCGGCCTGCATCAGCACCAGCCCGACTTCGTCCATATGGGCGGCGACCATCACCCGCATCCGGGATTTGCCGCGGGTGCGGCAGGTGACCAGCAAATTCCCCAGCGCGTCGACCCGCGCGGCTTTTATTTTTCCCTTGAGCGCATCCAGGATGATCGCGCGCACGGCCGTCTCGTCGCCGGAGACGCCGCAGGCTTCGCTCAACCGGCGCAGGAGGGGGAGCCCTTCGCCGCGCGGCGCGGGCCCGGCGGCGGCCCTGGCTTTTTTAACCGGGACGGCGCGCGCACGCTTAACGGTTTTTGCGGCCGGTTTTCGCGGAGCGGATTTGCGGAGCTTCCTGGGTGTCATCCGCCTACTCCCATTTCAAATTGGGCAGGAATTTATCGTCGAGCGCGGCTGCCATCTCCGCCAGCAGCATGCCGGTCTGGCGGACATCCGCGAGCGCGACGGTTTCCACCGCCGAGTGCATGTAGCGCAGCGGGATGCCGATCACCGCGGTGGGAATGCCCCCGGCCGTCACCTGCATCGCGTAGGCGTCGGTTCCGGAATGCTGCGGCATGACCTCGAGCTTGTACTTGATCCCGGCTTTCGCGGCGGCCTGTTCGAAGGCCCGGCACAACGCGGGGTGGGCGTTCGGGCCGATCCCGATTGTAGGCCCCTCGGCGATCGGGAACGTCTTGTGTTCGGGAAGCCCCGGGCCGGCCGCAAAGGTGACATCCACCGCGACGGCCAGATCGGGTTTCAGCGCGAAGGCGGAGGTCGCGGCGCCGCCGAGCGTTTCCTCCTCCTGGACGGTGGCCGCCGCAATCACATCCCAGCGGTGCGGGCGGGAGGCCAGTTCCTCCAGGCAGACGGTCAGCGCGGCCACCCCGGCCCGGTCGTCGAGCGACGGCCCGGTGATGCGCCCGTTGGCCAGTTCGGCCGGCTGGGCCGCGAAGGAAACCGGGTTGCCGATGCGGATGAGCCGCGCAGCTTCCGCGGCGGGCAGGCCGGTATCCAGCCAAAGATCCTGCAGGCGGGCGGCTTCGGCCTTCCGGTCGGGCGGCAGCAGCGCGGCCGGGGGCAGGATGACCACGGCCGAGACCGGTTCAAGCCCGAGGATGGTGAACCGCTGGCCGGGAAGGATGCGCGGATCCAGCCCGCCGATCTCGGCCACCCGGCAGAATCCGTCGATGACCTGGGTGACCATCAGGCCGATCTTATCCATGTGGGCGGTCAGGAGGATCTTCGGGCGGGGGGCGCGGCCGGTGCCGGGCTGGAGCGCGTGCAGGCTGCCCAGGCGCGAGACGGTCTGTTTGGGGGCGGAGCGCTTCCAGGCGGCCGCGACCATGTCGCGGACGGGCGCTTCGAACGCCGAAAGGCCCTGCGCCCGGAGGAGGGTTTTGAGGTGCTCCGAAAGCGCTTTATCGTCCAT
>Ga0105104_10001099_pt1 | contig 20580 bp, 18 predicted proteins | sample PPLLaktember2015_3_FD_87034 | JGI IMG/M metagenome (GOLD analysis project Ga0105104, IMG submission 87034) | Freshwater sediment microbial communities from Prairie Pothole Lake near Jamestown, North Dakota, USA - PPLs Lake P7 Core (6) Depth... | ecosystem: Environmental > Aquatic > Freshwater >... | reverse complement strand
GGGGGCCCACACCGCCAGCCGCAGCCCATCCCCGTGTCTCGAGACTCCATGACGCATGGCGAGGAGTCCTAGTCACGTCCGGTGGGCGGAGGGGAGTGGAGATCGCAGGATTCATCGTCGGCCACCGGACGGGTCGGGGCCGTCAACTTCCCACGCCGGCCGGCGGTGCACACCGTCGGCGGGCGATGCACCCTGTCCGCACCCTCGCGCTGCTCCTGGCCCCGCTCCTGGCCTCCGCTGCCGCCGAGGCCGCGCCCCGGGGCCGCCCCGCTCCGCGCCCTTCGCTCGAGGTCAGCGCCCCGCTGCGGACCGTGACCAAACCTCGTCCCTCCACCGAGCACGTGCTCCGGGACCTTCCCACCGCCGCCGTCCCTCCCGGCGCGTACGTGCAGGTCACCCGCTGGGTGGAGGAAGTCACTCACCCCCACCGCGACGGGACGCCCAGGCTGGTGGTGGTGACGGTGCCGGGGGGACTGGGCCTGGCCTGGGCCCGCCGCTGGTGAGCGGCGGTGCGGCGAGGTGGGCCGATGGCGGCCCGGGCGATTCCGGCCGCGGCGCACCGACATCGGCCTGACGGCGAGGGGCGCTAGAGTCAGCACGCTTGCGCTCCGGCATGCCGCTGCCCTCTCACTCCGCCACCACTCCCGCCTTCCGCGTCCGGCTCGCGCGCCGCGGCGACGGCGAGCAGCTGGGAATGCTCCTCGCCGAGCTCGGCCATGCCGGCGCGGGTGACACCGCCACCGTGCACTGGGTGCTGAGCCATCCGGAGATCGAGGTTCACGTCGCCGCCGACGGGAGCGATCGTCCGCTGGGCCTGCTCTCGTTCTCGCACCGCCCCCAGCTCCGGCTGAGCGGGCGCATCGCCACCATCGACGAGCTGGTAGTGCAGCCGAACGCCCGGCGGCAGGGGGTGGGCCGGGCCCTGGTCCAGCGGGCGCTGGAGCGGGCCCGGGTGCTGAGCGTGAAGCGCGTGGAGCTGCAGCTGCCCAGCGCCCCGACCGAGGCCACGTACCGCTTCTGCGAGGCCATGGGGTTCCGGGACGCCGAGCGCGGCGTCGTCACCCGGGCGCCTTGACGGTCGAGGCGCCGGGCAGCGTCGTCGGCCCGAGCCGGTGAACCAGTGCGCCGAGGCGCTCCTTCGCCCCGGGCTCCACCTCGCGGAAGCGCACGCCGATGGCCTGCTCGCGGGCCCGGGCCCAGGCCACCACGCCCTCGAGCTCGAACCGCTCGTCCTCCACCAGCAGCACCAGCTGCAGGAGATGGCCGACCGGGTAGCTCCGGTCGGTCTTGAGGCAGATGCCCCCGACCGAGAAGTTGACGGCGTACGACCGGAGCGCCTCGGCGGCCGCGGCAGCGTCGCCGAAGTGGACCTCGATCCGCACCGGGATGCGGTCCGCTGTCCGCCGCTCCTCGCCCTCGTGGGGAGTCTCCATCCGTATGGCCGAGGCCCTGGCGGGCACCGGTCGAGCCGGTCTCTACCGGAAGCGCGGGTCGATGGCCAGATACGCCGCCGCCCGGAGAGATCTCCGGTGGAGCTCCCGCGGATGTCGCATCACCTGCATCAGCAGCTTCCGCCCGAACACGCGCCGGAACAGCCCCGCCTCGTGCGTGGCGTCCCAGAGCTCGAGATCCAGCGGGCTCCGGGCACGGAGCTTCACCAGCACCGCGTTGGGGAGCAGACGCGCCTGGAGACGCACGATGCTCTGGCGGTGGCTCCTGTCCAGCGAGTCCGCCACGCGGAGCAGCGTGGAGAGCTTGCGCACCACCCGCACCTCTCCGGGGCTCAGGCCCTCCATCCCGGAGTGGCTCGGATCCGGCGGGCTCCGCCGGTGGTAACGAGCGATGCGGGCGACCAGCTCGCGCTCCCGTTCACGCAGCCCGGGAAACTCGGCGTTGACGATGAGGTAGTAACTGTGCCGGTGGTGCTTCTGGTAGCTGACCGCGTTGCCCACGTCGTGGAGCAGGCCCGACACCTCGAGCAGCGGCCGGGCCGAGGCGGGCAGGTTGTGCAGCGGGGCGAGATCGTCGAACAGCTGCAGCGCCAGCCGCGTCACCTGCGTGGCGTGGGCCTCGTCGAAGTGGAAGCGCCGGCCGACGACCAGCGCCGCCTCGTGGAGGCTGTGATCCTCGCCGGCGTCCTTGCGGCGGATGAGGTCGACCAGGATGCCTTCCCGGAGGCCGCGCTGCACCGCGGTGACCGAGTCTAGCCCGAGGTGCTTCACCAGCTGCTCGAGGATGACCGCCCCGGCACACACGACCTCCGCTCGGCGAGCGTCGAACCGCTTGCGCCGCTGGGCCGGTGACGTGTCCACCAGTTCCTCGACCACCTGGGAGATCTGCCGCGCAGTGGCGTGCGCCGTCCCCTCCGAAGCGGCGTAGGCGACCACCGCGCCGATGGTCCCGGAGCTGCCCAGCGCTGCCCGGGGTGCCCCGGCGATCCTGGCCGGGAGCCCCTCGGTGAGGGCCTCGGAGACGTAGCCGCGCATGAGCTTGAGCTGCTTCTTGCTCATGGTCTTCGCCGTCCCGAACAGCTCGGTGAGGCGGACCGCGCCAAGGCCCACGCTCCACATCGCGTTGGGGGTGTCCCCCAGCGCCGAGGCGACCTCGGTCGAGCCTCCGCCGATGTCGATGCACAGCGAGCGTGCCGAGGGTGGCTTCCCCCAGAGGACCCCGAGGGTGATGAGCCGCGCCTCCTCCATCCCGGAGATGACCTCCAGGCGGAGGCCGGCCTCCTCGCGGGCACGGCGGACGATCTCGTCGCGGTTCTTCGCCTCGCGCACTGCGCTCGTCGCCACTGCACGGACCTGGGCGTGGTACCGCCGGCACAGGGCGCCCCAGCGCCGCAAGGTCGAGAGCAGCCGGTCGGCAACCTCGCGGGGGATGACCCCGGTCTTGAACACCCCCTCGCCCGGGCGGACGGGGTCCCGCTCCTGATGGAGAAGCTCGAGCGAGCCGTTCGCCAGCAGGCGCGCCAGCTCCAGGCGCACGGCGTTGGTACCGACGTCGATCGCCGCGAGCACCGGTTCTGGGACGGGTCGAGTCAAGGCTGTGAAGACAGGTGTAACAATGCGCTCCGACGCGCAAGGTCGTGGGCTTGCCGGGCCCCACTCTTCACGTCATCGTCATCCATCTGGAACCCCCCCCCGGACGCACCGTCCAGGACACTCTTTCGCCCGTGGAAACGACCGACAGCCGGATGTTCATCAACCGCGAGCTGAGCGCGCTCGCCTTCAATCTCCGGATTCTCGGGGAGGCGCAGGACGCTCGGCTGTCCTTGTACGAGCGGGTGCGATTCCTCTCCATCGCCTCGGCGAACCTGGACGAGTTCTTCATGGTGCGGGTCGCGGGCATCAAACAGCAGCTCGCGTCCGGCGTCACGGCCACCGAGGCGGATGGTCTCTCCCCTGCCGAGCAGCTCCAGGCGATCACCGCCGAGGTCCGGGACATGGTCCGGCTCTTCGACGCCATCTGGCGCGACGAGCTGATGCCGCTGCTCCACTCCCACGGGGTGGAGATCGTCGCCCCGGACGCGCTGGACCGAGCCCAGAAGGACGCGGCGCGGGAGCACTTCCGCTCTACGGTCTTCCCGGCGCTGACGCCCCTGGCTGTCGATCCGGGCCATCCCTTCCCCCACCTGCGCAACAAGTCGCTGAATCTCGCAGCGGTGTTGCACCGCGAGGGCCGGAAGCGCCGCTCGGGAGGCGGTCCGGCGGACCTGGCCGTGGTGCAGGTGCCCACGGTGCTGAGCCGGTTCGTGCCCCTCCCGGCCCCCGACGGTCGGAGCGGGTACCTTCTCCTCGAGGACCTCATCGGGCTGTTCCTCGGCGAGCTGTTCCCGGGCTTCACCGTGGAGCACCGGGCGGCATTCCGGGTCACGCGGAACTGGGACCTGAACGTCGACGAGGAGGAATCCGAGGATCTCCTCTCCACCATCCAGGAAGAGCTGCGCCGGCGGGACCGGGGGATGGCGGTGCGGCTCGAGCTGGACCAGGGCGCCACGCTGGCGCTGGAGGCCTCGCTCCGACAATCGCTGGGGCTGACCCACGAGGACGTCTACCGCTCGGAAGCCCCGCTCCAGCTGTCGGACCTGACGGCGCTGGCCGAGCGGGACCATCGGCCCGAGCTCCGGGCAGAGCCCTTCACCCCGGCGCAACCGCCGTCCCTCCGCGACGCCGAGAGCCTGTTCCCGGTGCTGGCCCGGGGGGACGTCCTTCTCCAGCACCCCTACGAGTCGTTCGATTCGGTCACCCGGTTCATCGAGGAGGCGGCGGACGACCCGAACGTCCTGGCCATCAAGCAGACGCTGTACCGCATCGCCCCGGACAGCCCCATCGCCAGGGCGCTGAGCCGAGCGGCGGAGAACGGCAAGCAGGTGGCGGCGCTGGTGGAGCTGAAGGCCCGGCTGGACGAGGCGAACAACATCGCCTGGGCGCGGCGGATGGAGGAGGCCGGGGTCCACGTGGTCTACGGGCTCATCGGGCTGAAGACCCACTGCAAGATCGCCCTGGTGGTCCGTCGCGAGGGCCAGGGCATCCGCCGCTACGTCCATCTCGGGACCGGGAACTACAACGCCCTCACCGCCAGGCAGTACACCGATCTCTCGCTCTTCACCGCGCGCACCGCGGTGGCCGACGACGTGAGCGCCCTGTTCAACATGCTCACCGGCTACGCGGTGCCGCCGACCTTCAAGCGGCTGGTCGTGGCGCCGTTCGGGTTGCAGGAAAGGCTCACCGAGCTGATCCGGCGCGAGGCGGACCGGGCGCGCCGCGGCGAGGGTGCACGCATCCTGGCCAAGGTGAACCACCTGGTCGATGCGGCGCTGATCCGCGAGCTGTACGCCGCCTCGCAGGCCGGCGTGCGGATCGACCTGCTGGTCCGGGGCATCTGCTGCCTACGCCCGGGGCTGCTGGGGGTGTCGGAGAACATCCGGGTGCGGGCCATCACCGACCGTTTTCTCGAGCACGGGCGGGTGTTCGCCTTCGGGACCCCGGAACGGGCGGAGGTCTTCCTCTCCAGCGCCGACTGGATGACGCGCAACTTCGTCCGCCGCGTGGAGGTGATGGTCCCGGTGGAGGACCCGGTCATCCGCTTGCGGCTCCTGGAGGAGGTGCTGGGCATCGGGTTCCGGGACGACGCCAAGGCGATGGAGCTGCAGTCGGACGGGACGTACAGCCCCGTCCGGTCCGAGGACGGGCCCACCATCCGGAGCCAGATGCTGTTCCTCGAGCGCGCGCACCGGGCGGAGGCCGGCAAGGAGGCCGTCATCCGGCACATCGCCGCGCCCGAGCCGACGCCCCCGGCTCGATCGGCCGTGCCGCAGGGCTGACTCACCCTCGCCCCGGAAACTTCAGGTTCCGGCGACGCCAAGGTCGACGGCCGTCAGCACCGCGACGAGTGCGAGGAGCGAGAGCAGGACCGGCCGGAGCCGCACGTGGCGAGGGTATCAACGCTTGCGCCAGCTCGCCCGTGCTGACAGAGACACGGGCCCGGTGACTCTGCTCCGCGCCGCCGACGTCTCGCTCTCCTTCGGGAGCCGCACGCTCTTCCACGAGCTCACCCTGGTGCTCGAGGAGGAGGAGCGAGTCGGCCTGGTGGGGGTGAACGGGTCCGGGAAGTCGACCCTGATGCGCATCCTGGCCGGCGAGCTGCGGCCCGACGCGGGCGAGCTCCAGCTCCGCCGGGGCGCGCGGGTCGCCTTCCTTCCGCAGGAGCCGGCGTTCGCGGAAGAGGCCACCGTCTCGGGTGAGCTCTCCGTGGCGCAGGCGCCGCTCCGTGAAGCGCTGGAGCAACACCACGCGCTTGCGCACCAGCTGGGCTCGCTCACCGGAGACGCGCAGGCGCGCGCCACGGCCCAGCTCGCGAGCCTCGCTGACCGTATCGAGGCCCTCGGCGGCTGGGACACCGAGCACCACGCGCGCACCCTCCTCGACCGCCTCGGGGTGAAGGAGTGGGACCGCCCGGTGGCTCAGCTCTCCGGCGGGTTGCGCAAGCGGGTGGCCATCGCCCGGGCGCTGCTCTCCCGGCCGGATCTCCTGCTCCTCGACGAGCCCACCAACCACCTGGACGCGGACACGGTGGAGTGGCTCGAGGACGCCCTCGACGCGCTCCCCGGCTCGCTGCTGCTCGTGACCCACGACCGGTACTTCCTCGACAGCCTGGTGGACCGGATCGTCGAGATCCAGCCGGGCGGCGGACTGGTCTCGTACCCCGGGAACTACCAGGCCTATCTCGAGCAGAAGCTCGTCGCGGAGGAGGAGGCTGCTCGGGCCGAGCACAAGCGGGGGCGGTGGATCGCCCAGGAGGTGGCCTGGCTCCGGCGCGGACCCGAGGCTCGGCGGACGAAGAGCCGGGCCCGGATCGAGCGCGCGCGGCGGCTCATGGCCGAGCCGCGCTTCCGGCACCCGCGGGTCCCCGAGCTCCAGCTGGCCGAGGTACCGCGGCTGGGGCACACCGTCGTCGAGGCCAGGGACGTCGCGTTCGGCTGGCCAGCTCGCGAGCTGTTCCGGGACGTGTCGCTGCTCGTGCAGTCGGGGGACCGGGTGGGCATCGTCGGCCCGAACGGTGCAGGGAAGACGACCCTCCTGCGCGTGCTACTCGGCGAGCTCGCCCCGCACCGGGGAACCGTGGTGCGCGGACGCACGGTGCGCGTGGCGCACTTCGACCAGGGCCGCGAGTCACTCGACCCGGAGCAGACGGTCTACGAGGCGGCGGCAGCCGAGGAGCACGTCGAGATCGGCGGGAAGACCGTCGCCCTCCGGGACTACCTGGACGACCTGCTCTTCCCCGTCCCGATGCAGCGGATGAAGGTGGCCGCGCTCTCCGGGGGAGAGCGGAACCGGCTACTCCTCGCTCGATTGTTCCTGCAGGGCGCGAACGTCCTGGTCCTCGACGAGCCCACCAACGATCTGGATCTCCCGACCCTCAACGTCCTCGAGCGGTTGCTGCTCGGGTTCACCGGCGCAGTCCTGCTCGTGACACACGACCGCTACTTCCTGGACAAGGTCGCCACACGGATCGTCGCCGTCGAGGGAGACGGGAAGGTCGTTTCCTGGCCGGGGAACTTCACCACCTACCGCTCACTCCGGTCCCAGGCCGCTGCCGCGACCGAGGCCCCGGGCGACCGGTGGGCTCCGCCTCCGGCGGCTCCTGCTCTCGTCGAGCCCGCGCGCCCGAAGCGTCTGGGGTACCAGGCACGGCGCGAGCTCGACGGGATGGAGGCCGCGATCGAGGCGGCCGAGGCACGTCGTGCCGCGGCGGAGGCGGAGCTCCTGCGACCCGAGGTGTACTCGGATGGACGGAAGGCGGTGGATGCGCAGGCGGCCCTTGCCGCGGCGGCGGCGGAGGTAGACCGGCTGTACGCACGCTGGGCGGAGCTGACGTCGCTCGGGTGACCGCAGCGAGCGGAGGCGTCCGACCAGCGTCACCCCGCGCACGAGAACACTCCCGCTCGTCGTTGCTGGCGTCGCTCCTGGAAACGCTTATCGGGAGATGCGGCAGCTGTACCCACCACGACGAGGAGTCCACGACATGGCACAGAAGGAGCCTCAGGGCATGGAAGCAGCAGCGGGGCAGAGCGGGGCGACCGGGTCCACGGGGTCGAGGACCGGCTCGGAGAGCAGCGGCGCGTCCGCCGGGACCAGGAGCTCCGCTGCCCAGGGCGGCGAGGAGGCCCGCACGCCCTCGGGAACGACGCAGACAGGAACGACACAGGGTGGCATGAGTCGCCGTGAGGAGCAGGGGCAGTCGGGACGCCGGCTCGCACGGCGGGAGGGTTGGGACGACCCGCTCAGCGCCTTCTTCGGCGTGAGCCCGTTCGCGCTCTTCCGGCGGCTGAGCGACGACATGGACCGGATGTTCTTCGGCGGCGGTCAGGCGGCGGGGAACCTCGCTGGTCTGGGCATGCGCTTCATTCCGAACATCGACGTCGAGGAGCGCGACGACAAGATCGTCGTCCGGGCGGATCTGCCGGGCGTCAACCTGGACGACCTCGAGGTTCAGATCGAGGACGACGGGGTGGTGATCCAGGGCGAACGGCGCTTCGACCGCGAGGACACCCGCGGGGGGATCCGTCGGTTCGAGCGAAGCTATGGCAGCTTCCGCCGAGTGGTTCCCCTGCCGCCGGGCGCCAACACCGACGCGGCCGAGGCGCGCTTCGAGAACGGCGTGCTGGAGATCGACATCCCGGTCCAGCAGCAGCAGCGGAGCCGGCGCCTCGACGTGCATTCGGGCGGCAGCCCCGGGACGACCTCCGGGACCACGAGCTCCGATCCCACGCGGCACTGAACGCGAGCGCGTGAGGCACCCCGTGCCCTCCTCTCCCCGAGGGCACGGGTCCCGCTCTGCCGAGCGGATGCTAGCGTCCCGGGATCGGTGACCGGGACCGGCCGTTTTCTCACCGCGGAGTGGCGCTGGCTGGCGATGACGAATCACGTCGTCGACCCGGGGCTTCTACTCCCGCGGCTGCCTGCGGGCCTCGAGCTCGACCTGTTCGATGGCGTGCCGATGGCGAGCCTGGTCGGCTTCGGCTTCCTGCGCACGCGCCTGTTCGGAGTCGGCGTCCCGTTCCACCGGGACTTCAATGAGGTGAACCTGCGGTTCTACGTTCGCCGGCGGGTGGGCAACGGCTGGAGGCGCGGCGTGGTGTTCGTGCGCGAGCTCGTTCCCCGCTGGGCCCTGGCCGCTGTCGCGAGGGTCGCCTACGGCGAGCCATACGCCTCGGTCCCGATGGAGCACGCGATCGACGAGGACGGCCGACGGGTGACGTACCGCTGGCGCTGGCGGGGGTCGTGGTGCGCACTCGAGATGGAGACCGGGCCGAACTGGACCTCTCCCGCTCCTGGATCGGAGATGGCCTTCATCACCGAGCACTTCTGGGGATACTCGGGCGGCCCCGGGCGCCCCACTCGGGAGTACGAGGTCGAGCATCCGCCCTGGCGCGTCCGGGCCGCGGCTCGAGTGACGACGTCGGGAGATCTCGCTGCGGTCTACGGGCGGGAGTTCGGAGACGTGCTCGGGCGAGCGCCACGCTCGGCGTTCCTCGCCGAGGGCTCGGAGGTCACGGTCCGCCGCCCCACGCTTCTCACGCCGGAGTCCCTCGCTCCGCCCAGGGCGAGGTCGCGGTAGACGCCGGCCTCTCCGAAGGTGGGCACCCCGTGCGGCCGCCGGGCCCAGCCGTTCATGACCAGCGCGAGCCGGAGCTGGCCGGTCTCCCGCAGCCGGCCGGTGGGGACCTCGTTTCGCGCGTCGAGCACTCCGTGCGTGAGCCGTCCGTCGAAGGACACGAACCGGTTGGGGCGCGGGCCGACCAGGTCCGCCTCCAGCGGGAGCGGGACCAGCGCCGGGTGCCGGGGATCCGGAGCCTGTCGCGTCACCGCGAGCGCACCACCCCGAACCCGGTTCAGGAAGAGCACCGACGACAGGGCGGGATGACGCTCTGGCCCGCCCGCCAGGGCGAGGCGCTCGTCCCGGTCACGGTGGAAGTCGACGCGCACGTCGTGAGTCCACATCCGCGAGAGCCACCACTCGACTCCGCGGGCCCCGGACCCTCGGAACCGACCGGCGAGCGCGAGGATGGCGAGCTCGGGCAGCGCCGCCGGTCTTGCCCCGAGGTCGAACCAGAAGGTGGTCTGGTAGGTCCGCTGGATCCGCTTCGTGCCGAGAGCGCGGACGCCGCGCCGGACCGTCCGGAAGAGAGCCGCCGGCAGCGCGTCATCCAGGACCTGGACGAGCCGCTCCGGGCGCGAGCGCGAAGGCGGTGCCACGGGTCAGAGCAGGGCCAGGACGGCGGTGGCGAACGCCTCCGGCGCCTCCTGCGGCAGGTTGTGACCGGCGCCGGGCACCACCTCGTGCTCGCGCAGGCGAGTGAAGCGGGGCGCGGCCCCGGCGGGCGGCGCGACCCCATCGTCCGCGCCCTCGAGGACCACGGCGGGAACGGGAATCTCCGGCTGGACCGCGAGCCTGCGCTCGATCTCCTCCAGCGCCGGATCGCCGGGGACCAGGCCGAACCGGTGTCGGTACGAGTGAATGACCACCTCCACGAAGTCGGGGGAGTCGAAGGAGGCGGCGGTCCGCTCGTACTCCTCGGCGGAGAACCTCCAGGTCGGGGACCAGAGGCGCCACAGCAGCCGGCACAGCTCCTTCCGGTTGCGGTCCAGCCCGCGCCGTCCCCGCTCGGAGTGGAAGTAGAACTGGTACCAGTAGCGATGCTCCGCTTCGGGGTCGAGCGGCTCTCCGGACCGGGCGATCGCCTGGATGTTGTACCCGTTCACCGAGACGAGCCCCCGGACCCGCTCCGGCCAGAGCGCGGAGACGATGCACGCCGCGCGACCGCCCCAGTCGTATCCACCGACGATGGCCCGGTCGATCCCCAGCGCATCCAGGAAGGCGAGAAGGTCCGCCGCGAGCGCGGCCTGCTGGCCGGAGCGCATCGTTCCGGCGGAGAGGAAGCGCGTGGGGCCGTAGCCGCGGAGGTACGGGACGAGCACCCGACAGCGTGCCCCCAGGCGCGCCGCGACGCCGTCGTACGCGCGGACGTCGTAGGGGAAGCCGTGGAGCAGCACCACCGGGGTCCCGTCCGGCGTCCCCGCCTCCTCGAAGGCGATCTCCAGCACCGGCGTGTGGATCCGCTTCAGCATGGACTGCCTCCTCCGGTGGCGAACTGTGGATGCGCGAGCACCGCCTGCTCGAGCTCGGGCGTCAGCACCGCGACGCCGTGGGGCGACCGCGCGCTCGAGCGACGCCACCGCTGGAGCCAGCGAGCGCCGAGCGGGACGTCGAGCACCGCCGGTCCGTCGCTCGCCACGGTGGTCTCCTTCTTCACCGCCGCCGCGGCTCCGGCGCCCACCCAGAATCCGGCGAGGAGCAGCGTCACCCGCGTCCGCGTCGAGGTGCTGTAGGTGGAGAGGATGCCGCCGGGCACGAGCACCCGCCTGAAGCGCGCCAGCGCGTCGACGCTCCAGAGTCCGGGGTTCGCCTCCGGTGAGAAGGGATCGAAGCAGATGACGTCCTGTGGGCCGTCCAGCCGCGGCAGCGCCTGGAGCGCATCCCCCTCCAGCCACGTCCACCGCAGGCCCGGAGCCTCGACGCGCCGTCGGTCGAGGAGGGTCTCGAGCAGCTCGCGGTGCGCTGCCTGCGCCGGAAACCGCGATGGCTCGGAGAGCACGAGCCTCAACGGGCCGTCGTCCTGCTCCAGGCTGGTGAGGTGCAGCGCCCTGCCCTTCACCCGCCGCGCGCACTCGATCACCGCCAGGGCGTTGTTCGCCGCACCGAGCCCCACGTCGAGCACGCGGAGCGGCGTGGGCTCCGGCGCCTCCAGCCGTCCGGCCAGCTTCGTCTGCTCGACGTAGAGCAGCTCGGCCTCACGGCGCGGCCCGAGACCGGGGTGCATGATCTCCCCGGTGCGGCGGTCGCGGACGCTGACCTCGCCGTTGCCCAGCACGACCGTCTCGAAGTCGCTCAACCCCACAGCGCCCGCATCTCGTCCGCGAGCACGGCCAATCGCCCGCCGAGGATCGCCTCCCGCATCCGGCCCATCAGCACCTGGTAGTGCCGGAGGTTGTGAATGGAGAGGAGCCGACTCCCGAGCGCGTGCTTTCCGCGCATCAGGTGGTGGACGTACGCCCGTCCGTGGCGAACACAGCACACGCAGTCACAGGTCGGATCGAGCGGGACCTCCTCCATCCGGTGGACCATCCGGGTGATCCGCAGGAGCCCCTGAGAGGTGTAGGCATAGCCCTGCTGGGCCATCTTGGTGGGGATGATGCAGTCGAACATGTCCACTCCCCGCTCCACCGCCTCCACCAGGTCGAGCGGCGTGCCCACGCCCATCAGGTAGCGGGGTCGATCCGCGGGGAGCTGTTCGGCCACCCGGGTGGTCATCGCGTCGCGGTGCGGCTTCTCCTCCCCGACGGCGAGCCCGCCGATCGCGAACCCGTGGAACGGGAGCCGGGTGAGGAACGCGACGCTCGCGTCGCGCAGCTCCGGATGGATGCCACCCTGCACGATGCCGAAGAGGGCCTGGCCGGTGTCCCGGGCCTGTGCCGCCTCGAGGCTCCGGACCGCCCAGCGGTGCGTACGCTCCATCGCCTCGCGCGCCGGCTCGATCTCCGCCCGGGCGTCATGCACCACGTCGAGCACCATCATGATGTCCGAGCCGAGCGCCTGCTGCATCGCGATGCTGCTCTCGGGTGAGAGGAGCTGGCGGCTGTTGTCGTGGAAGCTCCGGAAGTGGGCACCGCGCTCGGTGACCTCCCGGTCCTCGGGGAGACTGAAGATCTGGTACCCGCCGGAGTCGGTCAGCACGCATCCGTCCCACCCCATGAAGGAGTGGATGCCGCCCAGCCGCTCGAAGACCTCCCGTCCGGGCCGCAGCATCAGGTGGTAGGTGTTCCCGAGGAGGATGCGCGCTCCGGCCTCGCCGGCCTCGTCGACGCTCACATGCCGGAAGGCGGCGTGAGTGGCCACGGGCATGAACACCGGGGTCGGCACGTCGCCGCGACGGGTCCGCAGCACTCCGGCCCGGGCAAGCCCGTCGGTGCGCTCGAGGGTGAATCGAAACTCGGTCATCCTGGTTCAAGGCACCCTGCCCCAACGCGCCGGCCGCTGCCAGTGTGGACCGCCGGAACCCGCTCCTGGTCTTCGGCACGCGCCACGCTCGTTCCGGCCGCTGATGTCGTAGGGTGCCCCGCCCGACCGGATGGCCTCTCCTGCCCCACTCGCTGTCCTCCTTCCCTCCGAGCCGACATCCGATCCGGACGTGCTGCTCGAGCGCTTCCTGACCTGGGTGCAAGGAACCGGTCTCACCCTCTACCCGGCCCAGGAGGAGGCGCTGCTGGAGCTGATGTCCGGGAAGCACGTGCTGCTGGCGACGCCGACCGGGTCGGGCAAGTCGCTGGTGGCGGTCGCCCTCCACTTCAAGGCGCTCGCCGAGGGGAAGACCTCCTTCTACACGGTGCCGATCAAGGCCCTGGCCAACGAGAAGTTCTTCACCCTCTGCGAGCTATTCGGCGCCGAGCGGGTGGGGATGCTCACCGGGGACGCGAGCATCAACCGCGGCGCGCCCATCGTCTGCTGCACGGCCGAGGTCCTGGCGAACCTTTCGCTCCGCGAGGCCGAGCCACGCGTGAACGCGGTGGTGATGGACGAGTTCCATTACTACGGGGACAAGGATCGCGGTGTCGCCTGGCAGATCCCGCTCCTCACGCTGCCGCACGCCACCTTCCTCCTGATGTCCGCCACCCTCGGGGACACCACCGCCATCGAGCAGAGCATCCGGGACCTGACCGGCCGCGAGGTCGCCTCGGTCCGGAGCGGCCAGCGCCCCGTCCCGCTCGAGTACGAGTATCGGGAGACCCCGCTCCACGAGACGCTGGAGGACCTGGTCCAGGGCGGGCGGGCGCCGGTGTACCTGGTGAACTTCTCCCAGCGCGCCGCCGCGGAGCAGGCCCAGGCCCTCACCTCCGCCAACGTCACCACCCGCGAGGAGAAGGAGGCGCTCCGCGCCGCCCTGACCGACGCCCGCTTCGACTCGCCCTTCGGAAAGGACATGAAGCGGCTGCTCTCGCAGGGCATCGGGCTCCACCACGCCGGGCTCCTGCCGAAGTACCGCCTCCTCTGCGAGAAGCTCGCGCAGTCGGGGATGCTCAAGGTGGTCAGCGGGACCGACACCCTGGGAGTCGGGGTGAACATCCCCATCCGCACCGTCCTCTTCACCCAGCTCTCCAAGTACGACGGCGAGAAGACGGCCCAGCTCACTGCCCGCGACTTCCACCAGATCGCCGGACGGGCCGGCCGGAAGGGCTTCGACGACCGGGGATGGGTCGTGGCCCAGGCCCCCGAGCACGTCATCGAGAACCTCAAGCTCGGTCAGAAGGCCGCGGCGGGGAAGAAGGTGGTCCGCAGGCTGCCCCCGAGGGGATTCGTCGGCTGGGACCGGCAGACCTTCGAGAAGCTGGTGACACGACAGCCCGAGCCGCTCGTCTCGCGGTTCGACGTGACGCACGGCCTGCTGCTCAATCTCTTGCAGGCGGATGCACCGGAACGGGGCGGCGGGTACGGGCGGCTGGTCCGCATCGTTCGCCGAGCGCACGTCACCGAGACCCGGAAGAAGCAGCTCCTGGTGAAGAGCGCGGTGCAGTTCCGCACCCTCCGGGCCGCGGGCCTGCTCTCCACCTTCAAGCACCCGCACGCCCGCTCTGCCGAGGTGGAGGTCTCGCCGGATCTGCAGCGTGACTTCTCGCTCCACCACACGCTGTCGCTGTACCTGCTCGACACGCTTCCCCGGCTCGACCGCGAGTCGCCGACCTACGCGATGGACGTGGTCACGCTGGTGGAGTCGATCCTCGAGGACCCCGCGATCGTCCTCCTGAAGCAGCTGGATGCGCTCAAGACCGAGCGGCTGGCCGAGCTGAAGGCTCGAGGAGTCGAGTACGCCGAGCGGATGGAGGAGCTGGAGAAGCTCGAGCACCCGAAACCGCTCCGTGACTTCGTGTACGGCACCTTCGACGCCTTCGCCCTGAAGCATCCGTGGGTAGGCCACGAGAACATCCGGCCGAAGTCCGTGGCCCGCGACATGCTCGAGCGGTTCGCCACCTTCAGCGACTACGTGCGCCAGTACGAGCTGCAGCGGAGCGAGGGCGTCCTGCTGCGCTACCTCTCCGACGCCTACAAGACGGTGGCCCAGACCGTCCCGGAGAGCTACCGGGACGAGGCGCTCGAGGAGGCGCTGCAGAGCCTCCGCCGCACCGTGCGCGAGGCGGACTCGAGCCTGATCGACGAATGGGAGCGGCTCCAGCACCCGGAGGCCGCTCCCCTCCAACCGGTGAGCACCGGCGGGCCCGTCGGTCCGACCGCACGGGAGATCTCCGCGCGGATCCGCTCCGAGCTCCACCGATTGTTGAAATCCATCGCCGAGAAGGACTGGGAGGGAGCGCTCGCCTTGCTCGCGCCGGGACACGACTGGACGGCGGAGTCGCTCGCCGCCGAGGCCGAGCCCTACTTCGCCGCGCACGAGCGCATCGTGCTGACGCCGGAGGCCCGTCGGCCGAGCATGGCTGTCGTCCGCTCCGACGCCCCGGGGCACTGGGAAGCGCGGCAGAAGATCCTCTCGCCCGACGGCGAGGCGGACTGGATGCTGGACTGCTCGGCCACGCTGCCGCTGGGCCCCCTCCCGGACCGGCCACTCCTGACGCTCCACCACATCGGCGTCTGAGCACGCAGCCCGCTCCCGGAATCCCTGGCCGGAAGCTCGAGCTCGCGCCGCCCTCGCCCGCCTGCGTCTGCGGAGCGCGCTAGGCAGCGATCAGCGTTCCGCTCCCGCCCATGTCGGCCGGGTAGTCCTTCTGCTTCGGCAGGCCGTCGTGCATGCGAAGCGCGCTCTCGGCGTAGTTCACGTGGACCCCGGGCTTGAACGGAAGCCCAGGAATGGTCGCGGCGTACACGTCGACCACTCCCCAGAGCGGATGCTCGGTCAGGACATGGCCACCGCACTGCGTGCACCAGCGACGGATGCTGCGCTCCGTCTTCTGGTACCGCCCGAGGCGCTCTGCGCCGCGGGTCACCTTCACCGTGCTGGGCACCCAGAGGGTGAAGGCATTCACCGGCGCGGCCGACCACTCCCGGCACGAGGTGCAGTGGCAGTACCCCATCGCCACCGGTTCGCCGATGACCCGGATCTCGACTGCCCCACAGAAACAATGGCCCTGCGTCTCCGGCTGCTGCGACATGATGTGTCTCGTCCTTCGACAGCGGGGGAAGGAAGATGCGCGTGTCCCGCTGCAAGTAGCTGGCTAAGAGCGCCTTTCCGGAGAGCCCATGACCACCCTTCCGGTCCTCACGACCCGTGGTCCGACGACGTGGCAGGCGCCGGTGCGATCATGACCGCGCTTCCGGAATCCACGACCGGACGTCCGGGGACGAGCATCGGGGCATCGGGCAGCGCATTCAGGGCGAGGTGCGGTCGATGACGGTCGAGACCGAGCTGCCGTCCCCCGTCCCGGCGCCCGGGCACCCTGCGCCGGACGTCCTCTCCGACGTGCTCCGGGCGATCCGACTCACGGGGGCGGTCTTCTTCTCCGTCGATGCCGTCGCACCATGGGCATTCGAGGGCCCCGCGCAGACGGCAGTGGAGTCGTTCCTCCGCATGGGCGTCGACCACGTAGTCCCGTTCCACGCCATCGCCTCCGGGTCGGCCTGGGCCGGCCTGCTCGGGGAGGAACCGGTCCTGCTCCAGGCCGGGGACGTCATCGTCCTCCCCCAGAGTGGCCGCCACCTGCTCTCCAGCGAGCCTGGGCGAACCGGGGGCCCGGTGGAGATCCAGCTGGATCGCACCTCCAGGACGCCGCTGCCGCTCCCGATCCGGCTCGGCGCCGCCAGCGGGGCCGGGTGCGAGGTGATCTGCGGGTTCCTGGGCTGCGAGGTGGGCCCGTTCAACCCGCTCTTCAACGCCCTCCCCCGGCGCATGCTCGTCGCCCGGGGTGCGGAGCAGGGCGGCGCGCTCGCCCGCTTCATCGAGCTCACGCGAGAGCAACTGACCCGGTCCGGTCCCGGGCGAGAGGCGATCCTTGCACGACTGGCGGAGCTGATGTTCCTCGAGGCTCTGCGGCGCTTCATCGAGGCCTCCCCCATGGAGATGGGATGGCTCGCCGGCATGTCGGACGAGCTGGTCGGCCGTTCACTCGCCGCGCTCCATTCCCGCCCAGGCCACGCCTGGACGCTCGACGGTCTGGCGCGAGAAGTCGCCACCTCCCGATCGGTCCTGGCCGAGCGCTTCGCCGCGCTCCTGGGGATGCCTCCGATGCAGTACCTCGCCCGCTGGCGGATGCAGCTCGCGACGGACCTCCTGGGCAGGTCGAAGTCCAGCATCGGGGAGATCGCCCAGCGCCTCGGCTACGGCTCGGAGGCGGCGCTCAGCAGAGCCTTCAAGCGGATCGTCGGGGTCTCACCCGCGCACTGGCGCCAGGGACGGCGGCGCGAGGAGCCCGCCCTGACCGTCGTCGAGCCTCTGCCCGAGCCCACCGACCGCTAGAGCGGCGCACGCGGTTGCGTTCCGGAGCCGGTTATGGTGTGGCTGCACGCCAGCCCCTGCATCCGACGCACGGCAGCATGATGGTGCGTGGCTGCAGTGGCCGGTCCGGCGCCCGCGGAGGTTCGCCTCCTCGTTCCCGGCCCCGCTGCATCCCCAGTCTCGCCCGAGCACCCTGAACCGATGCCCACGCTGCAAGTCACCCAGGTCACCAAGGCCTACGGCCAGAAGCGCCTCTTCGAGGACGTCGACGTCTCGTTCAACGAGCACAACCGCTACGGCCTCACCGGCCCCAACGGCGCCGGCAAGTCGACCTTCATGAAGATCCTCGCCGGGGAGCTGGACCCCGACACCGGGACGATCAGCAGGCCGAAGAAGACCTCCGTCCTGAAGCAGGACCAGTTCGCCTACGAGGACGTGCGGGTCCTGGACGTCGTGCTCCAGGGCAACCGGGGACTCTGGGCCGCGCTCCACGAGAAGGAGGGGCTGCTCCACAAGCCGGACCTGACCGACGACGACGGGCACCGGCTGGCCGACCTCGAGAGCATCATCGCCGAAGAGGATGGCTACACCGCCGAGGCCGACGCCGCCTCGCTGCTCTCGGGCCTGGGCGTTCCCGAGGCCGACCACACCCGGCTGATGCGGGAGATCCCCGGCGGGTACAAGCTGCGGGTCCTGCTCGCCCAGGCGCTGTTCGGCAAGCCCCAGGCGCTCCTCCTCGACGAGCCCACCAACAACCTCGACCTCGACTCCATCTGCTGGCTCGAGGGCTTCCTCCGCGAGTACGAGGGCATCCTGGTGGCGATCAGCCACGACCGGCACTTCCTCAACGCGATCTGCACCCACATCGCGGACATCGACTACCAGACGATCATCACCTACCCCGGCGGGTACGACGACATGGTGATGGCCAAGGCGGGTGTCCGTTCGCGGATCGAGTCGGAGAACGCCGAGAAGCAGAAGAAGATCGCCCAGCTCCAGGACTTCGTCGCCCGCTTCTCCGCCGGTACACGCGCCAGCCAGGTGCAGAGCCGGAAGAAGGCAATGGAGAAGCTCCAGCTCGCCGATCTGAAGCGCAGCAACATCGAGCGCCCCTTCATCAGGTTCGAGCAGAAGCGCCCCAGCGGCAAGCAGACGCTCACCATCGAGCACCTCACCAAGCACTGGCCCGGGGTGAAGGTGGCGGACGACTTCAGCGCCCTGGTCACCCGCGGCGACAAGATCGCCATCATCGGTCGGAACGGCGTGGGCAAGACCACCCTCTGCAAGATGCTGATGGGCCAGCTCGAGCCCGACGAGGGCACCCTGACCTGGGGGCACGAGGCCAAGGTGGGCTATCTCGCGCAGGATCACCGCGAAGGCATCCCCAACGACACCACCGCCGCCGAGTGGCTCCACACCTTCGATCACAAGGCAGGGAACGAGGAGATCCGCGGACTGCTGGGGCGGATGCTCTTCAAGGGCGAGGAGGGCCTGAAGCCCACCCGCGCACTGTCCGGAGGCGAGGGAGTGCGGCTGATCTTCGCCAAGCTCATGCTCACCAAGGACAACGTCCTGGTGCTCGACGAGCCGACCAACCACCTGGACCTCGAATCGATCGTCGCGCTCGGCGATGCGCTGTCGAAGTACGAGGGCACGGCCTTCGTCGTCACCCACGACCGGGACCTCATCGAGCAGTTCGCCACGCGCCTCTGGGCGTTCACCCCGCAGGGGCTGGTCGACTTCCGGGGAACCTACGACGAGTTCCTGGAGAAGACGGGCGCCGCCGCCGTCGGCACCCGGGCCGGGACGGCGAGCGGAAAGCGGCGGTGAGCGAGCGATGGACCCTCTGGCCATCGCGCGTCGACTCGAGGCGATTCAGGCCGAGGTGGTCCGCGGGCTCGCCTCCGACTCCGAAGCCGTCGCCGGTGGCTGGATGGCGGCGAACGGTCCGGGCTCGTACCTGAACAAGGCGGTCGCCCTGGGATTCGAGGGCGAGCCCACCGATGAGGACGTCGCACGCGTCGAGCGCTTTTTCGCCTCGCGCGGTATCGAGCCCCGCGTCGAGCTCACCCAGTTCGCGCCGGTGCCATTCCTGCGCCGCCTGGCCGAGGCGAGGTTCGTGGTCCAGGAGTTCGAGAACACCCTGGTGCTCCCGCTGCGCGGGCTCGGGGACCCGCGGGTGCTCCTTCCGGGCGGCTGGCCCGCGGGCGTCCACATCGAGCGCGTCGATCCGCGCGACGACGGACAGGTGGACATCTTCGTCCGGACCAGCGCGAGCGGCTTCATCCCGGGGGGAGAAGAGATCTCCGAGGAGTTCCTCCGCACGGGGACGCGGAGCGCACGCGCCCCCGAGCACGACAGCTATGTCGCCTACGTCGGTGTCGGGGTCGCGGGCGCGGGCGGCGGCGGCACGCGGGCCGGGGTGACCTCCCTCTTCGGAACCTCCGTCCTTCCGCGCTTCCGGCGGCGCGGCGTCCAGCAGGCGCTGATGGCGGTGCGGCTGGAGCGCGCGCTCGAGTTCGGCTCGGACCTCGCCGACATCACCTCGCACCCGGGCATTCCCACCGAGCGGAACGCGGCGCGCCTCGGCTTCCGCCTGGCACACGTCCGCGCCGTGCTGGTGAAGCGCGGGGCCGATCTCGTTCCATCCCCCTAGAACGCCGCAGCGCTGGCCGTGCGCGCGACGACCTGGCGGCGATGCATCGGAGGATCCGCGGACGGGGCGCCGCCGTGAAGCTCCCTGCGACCTCTCCGCCGTGGACCTGCCGGCGACGAATCGCGCGCGTGGCGCTCAGCCCGCCGGAGCGCCGATGCGCCGGCGAAGGCCGCGGGCCCGCGCCTTCTCCCGCTCGCCCTCGCGGGTGCGGGTCGCGGTCCGTGCCGACAGCGCCTCGAGGAGGTGCTCGGTGGCGTGGGCGACCTCGTGGATCGCGCGCTCGAACGCCACCCGGTCCGCGGCAGACGGAGCCCGGAGCCCACTCACCTTCCGCACGTACTGCAGCGCCGCCGCCTCGACTTCATCGGGGGTGGTGGGCGGCTCGAAGTTGTAGAGGACCCGGATGTTACGGCACATGGGGAAGCTTCTCCTGTAACGGGGACGTTGCCGGCCCGCTCGACAGGGAGACCACGTCCCCCGGGGTGGAAGCAAGCGTCGGTGGGCAGCCCCCCTCGAGCGCCCGAGCTCCACGCGCGGGCGGGGCGCCCGCGCCGGCACAGGTCGCCGGATGGCCGCGGTGCTCGCGCTCGTGAGCGATCGCGACCCGTGCTTCGTTCAGACCAGGCCGCCGTTGGCTCGCAGCGTTTGCCCGTTGACCCACCCGCCCTCGTCGCCGGCTCGCTCGGGCCGTTCAACGCCCATGCGTACCTTCCCTGCGCGGTGGCGCGTTACGGGCTGACCGCGATCTGGCTCTGGAACGAGGCGCGGTGATTTTCCGTGCTTGACATCGCGCGGGATGCGCGCAGCCTGGTCTTCCAGGCCTGGATGGATCCGGAGCACATCCGTCACTGGTCGGCGCCCCACGGCTTCGAGATCTCACACTGCGAGGGAGACGCGCGGCCGGGGGGCACCTGGCGGTGCT
>Ga0105104_10001098_pt1 | contig 20583 bp, 19 predicted proteins | sample PPLLaktember2015_3_FD_87034 | JGI IMG/M metagenome (GOLD analysis project Ga0105104, IMG submission 87034) | Freshwater sediment microbial communities from Prairie Pothole Lake near Jamestown, North Dakota, USA - PPLs Lake P7 Core (6) Depth... | ecosystem: Environmental > Aquatic > Freshwater >... | reverse complement strand
TCCGCTACCTGATGCGGCACCGCCACACCACGCCGTTCGAGATGTGCGAGCTCAAGCTGCACCTGCGCTTACCCATGGACTGTTGGCGCCAGTGGATCCGCCACCGCACGGCGAGCGTCAATGAATATTCCACCCGTTATTCGCTCGCGATCGACGCCGCACAGACCACCGCGTCCGATCAATGGCGGCTGCAGGCGTCCAGCAACAGACAGGGAAGCGAAGGGTTCCTTGAACATGATAAAGGCAAGATCTTTTCCGTCCGGGAGCATGAATTGCACGAACTCGCCCGGACCGTGTACAATGAACGCATCGAAGCCGGACTTGCCCGTGAACAGGCACGGAAAGATCTGCCGCTGAGCACGTACACCGAAGCGTACTGGAAAACGAATCTCCACAACCTGTTGCATTTTCTTGCCCTCCGCATGGAATCCCATGCACAACTGGAAATTCGTACGTATGCATCGACCATCGGCAGCGAAATTGTCCGCAGATGGGTTCCCATGGTATGGGACGCGTTCAACGATTACATGTTTCATGCGATGGAATTATCAAAGCAGGAGATCGACATTATTTCACGGCTGCAGGCCGGCGATGCCGACGGTGCCTGGGACATCGCCGTTCAATACGGCTTCCTCCCGCCTAAAGGCGAAACAATTAAATTTAACCTCGAACGTGGTGAAATCGAAAAAAAACTTGAACAGCTCGGCATTCGTCCGCCATGGCTTGAATGAGATATGACACCGTGCGTCACGCCTGCTACCTCTGTCAAGTGTGAACCGCCATGAAACTCATTATCATTGCTGCAATTGCCCGTAACCGGACCATCGGCAAAAACGGGAAGCTTCCCTGGCACCTCCCCGAAGACCTTGCCCGTTTCAAACAAATGACCATTGGCCAGACCGTCGTGATGGGCCGTAAAACATTTGAGTCGCTCGACAGACCATTTCCCAACAGGCTGAATATCGTAATTTCCTCAAAGGTCATCAACGGCGTCACGAGCTATCCATCGCTGGAATTCGCGCTGCAGGCACTCAGCGGCAAGAAAGAGGTCTTCGTCATCGGCGGGGCGCGGCTGTTCGCAGAGGCTCTTAAAATTGCGGATGAATTACGATTGACTCTTATCGATCGGGATGTGGATGGTGATGCGTACTTTCCGCCGTATGAAGATTATTTGCGGAAAAATTTCCGCCTCATGAATGAGGAATATAATATCGGATTCTCGTTCGTGGATTACGTGCGGATAACATAGGAAGTCCGGAAAAACACTGCTCGCACCGGGTCAATGTATTCCCTTTGCTGCGCTTCCGTCGACCAAAAGATTTACTCCGTTGATATAGCTCGCCTGCTCGGACGCGAGAAACGCGACGGTATGACCGATTTCTTCCGGCTTCCCCAATCGTCCTGCGGGAATTTCGCGCGCCGCCGCTTGAAGGTACTCCGCCATCGTCATATTCTTTTGCGCCCCGCGTGAAGCCGCAAGTTCTTCCTGCCGTTTTGTAAGGATATGTCCCGGACAAACCGTGTTCACGGTGATGTTGTCTTTCGCGTGAAGATTTGCCAGTACTTTGGTCAATCCGAGAATTCCCGGGCGTATCGCGGAAGAAAGGAGAAGCTCGTTGATGGGCTGCTTTGCGACAATCGAAACAATAGTAATGATTCTCCCCCATCGCTGTTCCGTCATTATCGGGAGGATTTCCCTCGTCAAACGGACCATGCTCATGAGCGTCAATTCATGGCCGCTCCGCCACTCTTCGTCGGACAGCGAAGCAATGGTTCCCGTCGGTGGTCCGCCGGCGTTATTGACCAGGACATGAATCGTGCCGAATTGCTTTTTCGCTTCCGCCACTAATCGTTTTATATCCGCCGGCTTCGTCACATCGGCAACGACGGGCACCACGACCGCACCGGTTGCATCATGAATTTCTTTCGCTGCTTCTGAAATTTCTTTTTGGCGGCGCGAGCACATCACCACCGTAGCGCCCTCCTGCGCGAGCGCCCATGCGGACGCTTTGCCGAGCCCCTGGCTTGCTGCGGTCACGACTGCTATTTTATTTTTCAGCCCGAAGTTCATGAGGAAACCCGATTTACTTTGCGGCGATCATGGCTGTTAAGCCGACACGAATCATCATAATGGCAATTGCCGCCATAAACAATGCGGCAACTTTCGAAAATGCTTTTGATCCCGCTTCACCCATCAGTTTGGTGACGTGTGAAGAATAACGGAATATCAGCCAGACAAAGAGAAGGTTTACGAACAGCGCGACCACCGCAGCAATGTATCCGTGTGTATCGACAATGATCAGCAGCGTGGTGAGCGCCGCCGGGCCGATAATCAATGGTATGCCGAGCGGCACGACGCCGATGGAGGTCTGCGGTTTTCGCGGACTGTCCGATGCAAACAGGAGATCGTACACCGCCAGTACCAGCAATACAATTCCACCGCCTACACGAAAATCGTTTTCCGTGATCCCCAGGTAATTAAAAATCATCCTGCCGCCAAAGAGAAACACGACCGAGACACCGAGCGCGGCGAGTGTTGCTTCCGTGATCAGCGTCTTTTTCGCTTTGGGCATCATTCCATCCGTCAGAGAAACAAACAGCGGGACGACGCCCAGAACATCGATGGCGACGAAGAGCGGGATAAATGACAATAAAAATATTTTAAAATCGAAGGGCATGAATTTACTTTCTCAGACTCACGAAGGAACCGGACGGTCCCCGCGATTCCTTCAGGTTACTTTAATTCCTTTTTCGACAAGCCGTTTTTGGACTATTTCGAGAATTTCTTCCGGGGTCAGTCTGCTGCGCACGCCTGCCGCACGAATCGTTTGCAGGAGAGTTCCCCGCCGTTCCTTCAACCATCCCCAGAGACAATAACCAAGACGGTTTCGATCGTTCACTTCTGCCGTCGGAATATCTTCGACGATCGAATAGGCAAGTTTTTCCGGCGAATCTTCCGGAAATTCAACTACGGAGGCTGGAGGTTTTGTCGTCATGTTCAGAACTTCATTCCATTGTGAAAAATATATTCTGTCATGAATATAGAGAGATTTTCGGAGAAAAGACAAAAAAGGCACGGCGGATCGGAATGACCACAGGTTCATGAACTAAACCTATGAATTGAACAAACTGGTTTGTACCTTTCAAGAGAATTCATGCGGGATGAACGTTGTTCCATGGTCAGTATTTGGCAGGTTTTTGCAATAGAATGGTTCGTTCGGTGATGTTAACAAATTAAAATTATCTCATGGCCTCTCTGTATCTTCATATTCCGTTCTGCGAGCATAAGTGCATCTACTGCGACTTTTATTCTGTCGTCCCTGCGGAAGCTGGAGAGGCGCAGAAACCGCTCACTGCCCGATTCTTATCTGCGCTGGAATTGGAAATCCGGGCGCGGGCAGAAGACGCCCGCTTCCAGGAACCATTCGAAACGGTCTTTTTCGGGGGCGGAACACCGTCCCTCCTGCAGCCGTCTGAGATAGAAAATATTCTCAATCTCCTTGCATCACGTTTCCCAATTCTGCCGGACGCGGAAATCACGCTGGAAACGAATCCTGGAACTGTGGACAGGAAGAAGCTGAGCGCCTTCCGGTCTGCCGGCATCAACAGAATCAGCATGGGCATTCAATCATTTTATGACGATGATCTGAAATTTCTCACGCGTATCCATACCGCGGCCGAAGCAAAGCAGTGTGTGTTCGATGCCGCTGCCGCAGGATTTAAGAATGTCAGCGTGGACTTAATTTTCTCTCTGCCTCTTCAATCGGTTGAGCGGTGGAAATCCAATCTGGAACAAGCGATAGAACTTCAACCGGCGCATATTTCATGCTACAGCCTCATCATCGAACCCGGTACGCCGCTTTTTTCGATGGTTCAATCGAAGCAGGTCACACCGCTCGATACCGAGAGTGACGCGGCATTATATGAATTGACCATTGCCATGCTTGCCTCTCATGGTTACCGTCAGTATGAAGTGTCAAATTTTGCAAAACCGGATTTCAAATGCCGGCACAATATCAATTACTGGAACCATACAAATTATCTCAGTTTCGGCCCGTCAGCGCATTCGTTCTGGAAAAATGAACGCTGGTGGAATAGTTCCGACTTGGGATCCTACATCGGACAATTAAACGAACGCCGGATGCCCGTCTCGGGAGGCGAACATCTCTCCGAATCAAAATTAATGGAGGAAGCGCTCTTTCTCGGTCTGCGCAGCGAGGGAATTGATATCGAAAAATATCGCCGGCGTTTTGGGGTCGACCTTCTGGCAGGAAACGCCCCGTTTATCTCGGAGTTGATTCAGGAAGGTCGCGCGCGGATTGAGAACGGAATACTCAAGCTCACGGCAACCGGATATCTTGTGTGCGACGAAATTTGTCAGTCCATCACGCTGATCGGCCGTCCCGATACTCCTTGAAGTTCAATGCATTTCCTGATACATTGGTTATGCAAATCCGTTTATTCATTCTGAGAAAGAAATTGAATTCATAGAAGATGAAACAAAAAACTGCTCTGATCATCGGCATCGCGGGACAGGATGGCTCTTATCTCGCCGAGTTCCTCCTCTCCAAGAATTACCGGGTTGTGGGATTAATGCTCAATTCCATTGTCCTGTCGAGTTCACTCATTGCACATCTCGCCAATAAAATAGCTATTACCTATGGAGATTTATTGGACATGGGTTCCATCATGGAAACCATTCGCTCGTACCAACCCGATGAGATTTACAACCTTGCCGCTCAGTCATCTCCCGGGGATTCATGGCGGCTCGCCATCGAAACAGCAGAAATCACCGGGGTCGGCGCGCAACGGGTGTACGAAGCTGTTCGATGCGTAAAGCCGGATTGCCGAATTTATCAGGCTTCTTCTTCCGAAATGTTTGGCACACCGACGATGGTGCCGCAGAACGAACACACTCCATTTGAACCGGTCAATCCATACGGCGCCGCTAAACTGTATGCACATTCGATGGCGCAAATCTATAGCAAGAGCTATAACCTGTTTATTGCCTGCGGGATTCTCTTCAACCATGAAAGTCCGCGGCGCGGCATCAACTTCCTTACGCAAAAGGTGGCATACGGCGCCGCGTGCATAAAACTGGGTATCCTCAACTCTCCCGACCTCAATGAGCAAGGTGAACCGATCGTCAAAAACGGGACGATCGCCCTTGGAAATTTAGACGCAAAACGCGACTGGGGATTTGCCGGCGATTATGTGGAAGCCATGTGGATGATGCTCCAGCATAAAACACCGGGTACCTATGTGATCGGTACCGGTGAAATACGGACCGTGCGGCAGTTGTGCGAAGAGGCGTTCCATGGTGTCGGATTGGACTGGAAGAAACACGTCGTCGCCGATCAGCGGTTTATCCGGCTGACCGAAACCGGCACCACCGTTGCCGATGCAACGAAAGCAAAATCTGAATTGGGCTGGTCGCCCCGCACGTCCTTCGCCGATCTCGTGAAGATGATGGTCGAACATCAGATAAACCGAATAAAGAAACAACAAAATTAAATTCAGCCTTTTTTCTCTCTCCTCCTTATCGACGAGCGGTGGATTCAGCAAATGAAAATACTTCTTCTTAATTGGCAGGACATCAAGAATCCCGCGGGCGGAGGCGCTGAGGTCTATCTCCACCAGATTTTCAAGCGGATTGCGGCTCAGGGTCATAGCATTACTCTGTTTTGTTCGCAGTTTGCCGGGGGAGCAAAAGAAGAACTCATTGACGATATACGCATTGTCCGGAAAGGCAGCCGCAGTCTTTTCAATTATGTTGTCCCGTTTGAATACGAACGAATATTCCGCCGCGAACACTACGATCTTATTATCGACGATCTCAATAAAATCCCATTCTATACGCCTCTGTATGTGCGGGAACCGCTCTTGGGCATGGTGATGCACTTGTTTGACAAAAGCATTTTTAAGGAAGCCTCCTTCCCCGCTGCATCCTATGTGTATGGTGCAGAACGGCTTGCCATGAAGATTTATCGGAACACGCCGCTGGTCGCTATCTCCGACAGCACGCGCAAAGAACTGATTGCACATGGATGCCGGCAGGAAAATATTTTTCTCGTTCCCTGCGCTGTAAATCACGCGGCATACCGTCCGCTTCCCGGTGTCGTCCGAACGGAATCCTTGATCGGGTATGTCGGAAGAATCAAGAAATACAAAAGTGTCGACCACCTCCTGCGCGCGTTTGCCATCGTTTTAAAAGTGCTGCCCGATGCAAAACTGGTCATCATCGGCGACGGCGACGGTAAGCCGGCGTTTGAACGACTCTCGCATGAATTGTTGATCGACCATACCGTCACGTTCACCGGATTTCTTCCGCTGGAGGAAAAAGTCCGGCTGCTCAATCAAATGCAGCTGGTGGTCAATACCTCCGCGAAAGAAGGCTGGGGGCTGACCGTCACCGAAGCAAACGCATGCGGTACGCCGGCGGTTGCGAGCGATGTACCCGGTTTGCGCGATGCCGTCAAAGATGGAGAAACCGGACTACTGTATGAATATGGCAACATTGAACAGCTTGCCGAGAAAATCCTGCTTCTTCTCCGCGACGAGCATCTCCGCTTTCGCCTGACTGCAGGCGCGCTGGAATACGCCCAATCGTTGACCTGGGACAAATCGGCAGCAATCATGCTCGAGGTGATTGAGAAGGTACTGGCCAAGAAGAAGTAATATTTTATTTTGTGAGTTGTTTTCCTGCGCTGTGTAGACTTCCGATATCTTGAAGAATATGCCTAGGGACGTATAATGATACGTCCCTACCATACCAAAGCAAAAAATATTTTCATAACTAAATGAAATCAGAACAGCCGAATAATCCGCTGCATGGAAAGACATTGGAGATAATCCTGCAGCATTTGGTCGATCAGTATGGATGGGGTCAACTGGGAGTACGAATTAAAATCAAATGTTTCAATAACAACCCGAGCATCCAATCCAGTTTAAAATTCCTGCGCAAGACTCCATGGGCACGCACGAAAGTAGAAAATTTGTATCTCGAGAGTATGGAAAAATAACGTACGGTTCATTTCACAACTCAGGATTCATTTTCAAGCGTGAACCCCCGGCCTCCGGCCAGCCCCCATCATATGAAGGGGGATAAGGAAGGTGCGGCGGTGTTAACCTGATGTATTACTCTACCGGAATGAATATTTCCGTCCGAAGGTTTTCCGGTTTGGTCCTTTTCGGATTTTTGTTCAGATATAATTCGTAACAAGGCGTATCCCGCAGTGTGTAATTACTTCGAGGCAGCCATTCCGAAAAAATAAGATCGTACGTCTCATTGAATTTTTCATATGCCCCTTCGTGGAGAAAGACAGCGTACTTCCCGCCTTTCAGCGTTTGAACACCCACTTCTCCTTTGGGCTTCACATCTCCGTGAACGGTGATGCATGCATCGTAACGTAATTTCGAATCTTCTGTAAAATTGGGATCGTCACGCGATATTCCGATAAATTTCACAGACCGGTTCGTCATCATGCGCCAGAACGTATGCTTCATCAGGGTTTTCCATGCTCCTTCCGCTGCCTGGTTGTAACTTCCGGTGCGGCGGACAAACAAGACAGTTTGATCCTCCAGGAATCGTATTTCAGGTTTCATAATTTCCTCCGTCGTCTGGGATGATTGTTTATCGCAGGAGGGTTTGCCGTTTTTTATTCGGAATCCTGTAGGCGTCATACCGAACCGCTCGCGGAATGCTTTGGCAAATGCCGAAGGGGTTTCATATCCGGATTGAAACGCGATGTCCGTCACCGAAAGTCCCGTGCTTCGTAAATGTACCGCAGCGTTTTCAAGACGAATCCGTTTGATAAACGCATACACCGATTCACCAATAAACGCCTGGAATATCCGGTGAAAGTGGAACGGCGAGAAACATGCGATGCGTGCAAGCTCGTCGAGTGTCAACGGTTCGTTGAAATGCATATCGATGTACACCAGCACCGAAATGATCCGCTGCTGGTAATCCGTAAGTATTTCAGGTCGTTGCTCCATGCGATTTTCTGTTAGTTTGACCAGATGCAAGATACGAGTCCGGCAGCGCTTGCGCTATTCCATTCTTGCTGTATCACGTCGACTGAAGGGAAATTCTTATGCAGGAAGAGGCAGGGTATTCCATGGTCGTTCAAGGGCAAAAGGGTTACCGATGGGATAACGTGGAAGTTATTACCGCAGCTGCTGTTTTAAAAACGATCCGCATTCTTCCGGTGTTGACACACGGCGGATAAATTTCGTGCAATCCCCTGCCCCTTCCCATAATAATTCCTTGCGCAGCGATTCCACGACGCCGTTCCAGAAATCTCCGACAATGACGATGGGTTTCTCGGCCAGCAGGCGTTTGTTTATAAATTCCCATACTGCAGCAAGTTCCAGCAGCGTTCCGGTCCCGCCTTTCAACACCACATACGCATCGCCTAATTCCACAAGCTTCATCATCCGGTCCATGAGTTCCGGTTCATGAGCCAGTTCGTCGATCCATCGGTTCGCGATGCGGCCGTTGATATTAAATGTGACCCCGATGGTTCTCCCTCCCGCTTCTTTTGCGCCGCGCGCCGACGCTTCCATTATTCCGCCGAAACCGCCGTTACAGACAGTAAAACCGGCGAGCGCGAGATGTTTCCCGACTTCGTACGCCAATTGATATTCCGGTTCGCCCTCTCTCGGGCGGGAACTGCCAAACACTGTTATAACTTTGCTCATGTGATTTTTATTTAATGATGAATAATTAAATTACACTCCCGTTGCACCTCTTAAATAAACCGCAAAGACCGCAAAGGATCGCAAAGATAAATCTGAATGATGGATTGTGTGATGGTCGATTGCTGGAAGCACAAAATTTCTGGGGATGAACGCAGCGCTTAATGAGCGCCTTCGCCGAGTGTATCACGATGCATAAGATCGAGCGTTGCCTGCCGCGGATTTTTATCTTCAAAAAGAACCTTATACACTTCTTCCGACATCGGCATGTCGACGTGGTGCTTGCGGGCAAGCTGATGAACAGATTTTGCTGTCGCCACACCTTCCGCAACCATCGCCATATCGCTGAGCACTTCGGCAACGTTTCTGCCTTTTCCAATTTCCTCGCCGACAAAGCGGTTACGGCTATGCCGGCTCATACACGTCACAATCAAATCTCCCATACCGGAAAGTCCGGCAAAGGTAATGGGCTGTGCGCCCATTTTCGCGCCCAGGCGCGTGACTTCATAGATCCCGCGCGTCATGATTGCCGCTTTGGTATTATCGCCGAATCCGGCTCCGTCGCTTAAACCGGCGCCTATGGCAATGACATTTTTTATTGCACCGCCCAGTTCGACGCCGCGGATATCCTCATTGACATAGACACGGAAATAATCGTTGACGAACGCTTCCTGCACGATCTTTGCGGTCTTCAATTTAAAAGAAGCGGAGACAAGCATCGACGGCATTTTCAGGCTGACTTCCTCCGCATGACTCGGTCCGGAGAGGATGGCAAGATTTTCGCGCCGTTCATGCATCAGCACATCCAGTAATACTTCGGACATGGTCATCAAGGATCCGTTTTCGATGCCTTTGGCGACGTTGCATATCACGGTGTGTTCCAAATCGAGATGCGCAATACGCTGGAGAACTGAGCGGAGAAATTGGGACGGGACAGCTGCGACGATCATATCCCGCTGGTGACATGATCCTTCAATATCGGTGGTTATTTTTATTTCCGGAGGAAGCGGTATGCCCGGCAGGAACACCGGATTCTCATGTCTTTCGCGAATGAGCTCCGCCTGTTCACCGTCGAATGTCCAGAGATTTACTTCATGGTGGTTGTCGTTAAGAACGAGAGCAAGCGTAGTTCCCCAACTGCCTGCGCCAAGAACTGTGATCTTCATATCATTGCCGGCACGCGAGTATGGAAATCCAGTGCCATCCTTGGAATTGCGTGTGGATTATGATTCGACCGTGTCTGTTTTACGTTTTAAACCTGTAATTTTCCGTTCGGTGCCTTCCAACAGCCGCTTGATATTGGCGCGGTGCGAATAAATGAGGAAGAGCGCTATTCCGGTACTGAAGAAGACCAGGGTTTTGTAGCTGTGAATTTCGTCTGAGAGAATATTGTAACGAATGATCAGGGATAAGGGAAACGATGCCGCCGCCATGATGGAACCGAGAGACACATATTTGAATGCATATAAAAAGATCAAAAACACCGCGATGGATACGGCAAACTCTGTCGGTGCGATTCCGATAAGCATTCCCGATCCCGTGGCAATTCCTTTGCCGCCTTTAAATCCGGCAAACATGGTCCACACATGGCCGATGATTGCAGCGCCGCCGCAAATCATCTGGATAATGGTAAAATCGTCAAATGGCGTGTGGTTGTAGAACGGAAGCGTCGGATCCCAGAACAAACGGGCAATCACGGTGGTGGCAAGGACACCTTTCAGCGCATCCACCACAATCACGAACACTCCGGATTTCCAGCCCAGCACCCGGAATACATTGGTGCCGCCTGCATTGCCGCTTCCCTTGCTGCGTATATCAAACCCATGGCGCCACTTTGACAGAATAATGCTGGTCGGGATCGAGCCTGCGATATAACTCAACAGCACAACAATAACCATATTGATCATACATTATTCCTTTGTTCGCTCTTCAAGAATACCACTTTAAGATATTCATTTTGACAGCAAGAAGCAACCTAGAGCCAGTCTTTCGCACGCCAGCGGTCATAAATGAGCATTCCCAACTCCAGATCTTCCGGCGTGGTGATTTTAATATTGTCATAACTGCCTTCCACAATACGAATTTTCACTCCGAGCCGTTCGACCAGGGCTGCTTCATCAGTTGAATAAAACTTTTCTTTTTTCGCTTTTTCGAAAGCCTTCAGCAGAAGTTTTGCACGAAATGCCTGCGGAGTTTGAATCAGCCAGAGCGCCGTACGGTCCAGCGTCTGATCGAAGAAGCCGCCTCCGGTTGACCGCCGAATGGTATCTTTCGGCTGCACGGCAAGAACCGCTGCATCGTACTCCTTGCATACTTTTATAAGATGGGTGATGCGTTTTGCTTCGATGAACGGCCGTACGCCATCATGGACAAGAATAATATCTGAATCATTGACGTTCAGCCGGTTCAGCACATTGCGGACTGAATCCTGACGTTTCGCACCACCCATGACCATTTTGCTGACTTTATGCAGCCGGTACCGTTCCACCATGGATTCCATTTCGGACATCGCGGATTCCGGAAGCGCCAGCGCCACTTCGTCGACGTCCGGACAATGTTCGAACTGCTGCAGCGTCTGCACGATGATGGGTTTCCCTTTCAGCGGAAGGAATTGTTTCTTAATGTCTCCGCCGATGCGCGTGCCGGATCCTGCTGCCGGGACGATGACCGATACCTTAGGCCTTGATCTTGTCATGTTTCAGGCTATCCTCGATAATAAATCCGCAGATCAAAATACCAAGAGGGAGCTTTATTCCCAATCGCCATTACATCAGAAATAAAACTCCCTCCTCAAAAATAAACCGCTGGAACAATCAGACGATTAACATGGCATCGCCATAACTGTAGAACCGGTATCCTTCCTTAATCGCTTTCTTATATCCATGCATCAGGAATTCATGCCCGGCGAACGCACCGGCAAGCATGAGAAGCGTTGATTCAGGAAGGTGAAAGTTGGTGATTAAACGATCGGTCACCTTGAAGCTGAACGGCGGGAAAATAAATTTATCCGTCCAGCCTCTTGCCGGTTTGACGTGCCCGTCCACCGTCACACTGGATTCCACCGCACGGCAGGTACTCGTGCCGACGACAAACACATTATGTTTCGAGTCAATGGTCTTGTTGATGATATTTGCGGTTTCGCTGCTGATCTCGAAATATTCGGAGTCCATCTTATGCTTCGTCAGGTCTTCTACTTCCACCGTACGAAATGTCCCAAGGCCGATATGCAGCACCACCGGTGCAATCTTCACACCCTTTGCCTCCAGTTTTTTCAGGAGTGCCTTCGTAAAATGGAGCCCTGCGGTCGGTGCGGCAACCGCTCCCACGACGCGGGCATAGACCGTCTGATAACTTTCTTTATCCTTATTGGTCGCGTCTCTTTTGATGTAATGGGGCAGCGGGGTCAGTCCAATACGATCGATAATCTTGAAAAAATCGCCTTTGTGATTAAACCGCACCGTCCGTCCTCGTGAAGTGGTATTGTCGATGACTTCGCACCATAATTTGCCGTCATCAAAATAGATTTTGTTGCCGATACGCACTTTTCGCGCTGGGTCGACTATAACGTCCCAGATATTTTCTTCAGCATTCAGCTCGCGCAGTAAAAAGACTTCAATCTTTGCATTCGTCTTTTCTTTTTTTCCATACAACCGTGCCTGGAACACACGTGTTTCATTGATTGCGAGACAGTCGCCCTTTTGAAAATAATCTGCGATTTCATTGAACTTTCGCTCACTGATAGTTTCGTCAGCCCGGTTCAGCACCATCAACCTGGAGTGATCACGAGGATTCGCCGGCTGTTTTGCTATCAAGTTACGGGGAAGCGGATATTTGAAATCGGAGAGCTTCATTGCTCATATCCCTTCAATAATGTTAAGATGAAGGAGGCGGGGAACAGCGTTCCCGCCTCCTGTGAATTAATGAACTATTCGCCGGCTTACTTTTTGCGCGACGATGCTGCTTTCTTGCCTGCTTTTTTCGCCGGCGCGGCTGGATTCAACAGCGCAGAGCGTGCAGCCGCCAGACGCGCGATAGGGACGCGGAATGGCGAACAGCTGACATAGTTCAGACCGATCAGATGACAGAATTCAATGCTCGATGGATCTCCGCCATGCTCACCGCAAATACCCAGCTTAATGCCGGGACGGGCTGCACGTCCTTTCTCCACCGCAATTTTCATCAGCTTGCCGACACCGCCGCGGTCCAGAACTTCAAACGGATCCTTCGCATATATTTCCTTTTCGACGTACGGGATGAGGAACCGCGCTGCATCATCACGGCTGACGCCGAGCGTGGTCTGGGTAAGGTCGTTGGTTCCGAAACTGAAGAACTCGGCGACTTCTGCGATCTCATCCGCAGTCACCGCACCTCGTGGAATTTCGATCATGGTGCCGACGAGGTACTTGAATTTCACCCCCCGTTCCTGCATCACTGCTTCTGCAGTGGCGCGGACGAGTTTTTCCTGGTGGCGCAGTTCTTTCACATTGCCGACCAGGGGAATCATCACTTCCGGAGCAACCGGAATGCCTTTCTTTTGCGTCTCCGCCGCAGCTTCAAAAATGGCGCGTGCCTGCATCTCGGTAATTTCGGGGAAAATAATTCCAAGCCGGCATCCGCGGAAACCAAGCATGGGATTAAATTCATGCAATCCTTCCACCCGTTCCTTGACCTTCTCGTAGCTGATCCCCATCGACTGCGCAAGCGCACGCTGTTCTTTTTCCTCGTGCGGTACAAATTCGTGCAGCGGTGGATCGATGGTGCGAATCGTGACCGGTTTCCCATTCATCGCTTCGAAGATACCGGCGAAATCTTTCCGCTGTAACGGCAGGAGTTTTGCGAGAGCGGCTTTACGCTGCTCCAGGGTATCGGCGAGAATCATTTCGCGCATCGGCCCGATTTTCCCTTCGCCAAAGAACATATGTTCCGTGCGGCACAATCCGATGCCTTCGGCGCCGAATGCGATTGCATTTGCCGCCTGGTCCGGCTGATCGGCGTTCGTACGAATATTCAGCGTCCGGTATTTATCGGCCCACGTCATTACTTTTTGGAAGGTCTGATAAACCGGCGCATCCTTCGGATCAAGAGTCTTTTCAACAAGGACCTGCAGGACTTCCGACGGTTTCGTCTGGATTTTGCCTTCAATGACCTGGCCGGTTGAGCCGTCCAGCGAAATCCAATCGCCTTCCTTCAACACTTTCCCCTTCACGGTCATCGTATGCTTTGCATAATCGATGTTCAATTCATCGCAACCGGCAACGCACACTTTGCCCATTTGACGGGCAACGAGCGCCGCGTGCGAAGTCATACCGCCGCGTGCCGTGAGAATTCCTTCCGATGCATCCATTCCTTTGATATCTTCCGGCGAGGTTTCGATGCGGGTGAGAATGACCTTCTCGCCGCGGTTCTTCCACGCTTCCGCATCAACCGCATTGAAGACCAGGCGGCCGGTTGCTGCACCCGGACCGGCATTCAGTCCTTTTGCGAGCAGACGTCCTGATTTCACTGCCGCTTCTTTTTCCTTGAGATCGAAAATCGGGCGGAGCAATTGATTCAATTGATCCGGCTCGATGCGCGCCAGCGCTTCTTTTTCTGTGATCAGCTTTTCCACCACCATATCGACCGCGATTTTGATTGCGGCAAATGCGGTGCGTTTTCCGACACGACACTGGAGCATGAACAATTTACCCTGCTGGATGGTGAACTCCACGTCCATCATGTCGTGATAATGTTTTTCCAGCGTTTTGCGGATTTTATCCAGTTGTCCGTACAGTTTCGCATCCTGTTCTTTCAGCTTGAGGATCGGCAGCGGTGTGCGTGTTCCTGCAACGACATCCTCTCCCTGCGCGTTCATAAGGTATTCACCGTAGAAATAATTTTCGCCGGTTGCGGCGTCGCGGGTAAACGCAACACCCGTTCCTGAATCTTCGCCCATATTCCCAAACACCATCGTTTGGACGTTGACGGCAGTGCCCCACGATTCCGGAATATCGTACATCTTCCGGTATGCAATGGCGCGGTCGTTCATCCAGGAACTAAACACGGCTCCGATCGCACCCCACATCTGCTTCAGGGGATCTTCCGGGAAGTCATGGCCGGTCTTTTCTTTGATTGCCGCTTTGAACTTCACCACCAGCTCCTTTAAATCTTCGGCCGTCAGTTCGGTGTCGAGCTTGACATTTTTCTGATGTTTCTTTGCTTCGATAATTTCTTCAAACGGGTCAATGTCGTCCTTATTGACCGGTTTCAAACCGAGCACGACATCGCCGTACATCTGAACAAAACGCCGGTAGGAATCGTACACGAACCGCTCGTTCCTGGTCTTCGCGATCAACCCTGCAACCGTCTTATCATTGAGGCCAAGGTTGAGGATCGTATCCATCATCCCGGGCATCGAGGCACGAGCGCCCGAACGGACAGAGACGAGCAATGGATTCTTGGCATCGCCCAGTTTCGCGCCCATCGATTTTTCTACTTTTGCAAGTGCTGCAAGGACTTCTTTCTCCAGCGTCTTTGGATATTTCTGTTTGTTCTCATAATACGCGGTGCAGACTTCAGTCGTAATTGAGAAACCAGGGGGAACCGGCAGCCCGATATTGACCATTTCTGCAAGGTTTGCACCTTTTCCGCCGAGAAGATTTTTCATCTCCGCTTTGCCTTCGGCTTTACCATTGCCGAAGAAATATACATATTTTGGTACTTTTGCCATTTTTACTGTTATCCTTTCAGTGAGTATTATTTCTTGTTTGTTTTATGATAAGAAAGTAACTCGTGCAGGATTATTCCTGCACTGTTTTGTTGAATAAAAATTTTTCATTCTCTCCTTATGGTGACCTGCTTTACTAATTCTTCAAATTGCTGACGACCTGAGACGATCTCCTGTTCTATTCCGGCGATAAGTACCGGCTCCGGATCCAGGATTTCTTTTAACCGGCCGTTCATCCGCCCGGAATCTTTTTCCGTCGTGATGATAAAATCTGCATCGGCCCCTCTTCTCGATTCGACAAGAGAATGAATATCGTTCTCCGTGTACCAATGGTGATCCGGAAAAACAACATGCGTTATCACGTGTACATTCGCCTGCCGCAGTACATCTTCAAACGATTTCGGATTACCGATCCCGGAGAAGAGGATGACATTTTTATTTTCACATTCCTCACGGTCCAACCTCTCATGCGATGAGAACCGTTCGAACATCTTCAGTTTCGTTCTCAAACCCAGAGACAGTGTTTTTTCCGGAAACCCCGGATGCTGCCTGCCCAGGGCATAAACGCGGTGATAATCTTCGGCATCCGTACAGCGGCTGAGGGCAATCACATCGGCACGATTCAAAGAACTCAGCGGCTCACGTCTATTCCCCGCAGGCAGCAGGAGATCTCCGTTCAGGATTTCTTCCCTGGAGAGAATGACAAGATCAAGGTCACGGTGTAAATACCGGTGTTGAAATCCATCATCGAGCACGATAACCGCTGCGCCGAGCTCTATGGCTTTTTGTGCACCACGGACACGCTGTTCATCCACCACCACGATCAAATCCGGAAATTTCCGGGCCAGCTGGGCCGGTTCGTCCCCGGAAGCCTCAACGGATGCATGTGATCCGCGTCCATCGCTGACCACGACTGTTCCCGATGATTTTCTACCATACCCTCGGCTGACCACCGACCACCGTCGGCCGGGGGCGTATTTCTCAATCAGCATTTCCACCAGCGGCGTTTTGCCGGCTCCGCCCGCTGAAATGTTGCCAACCGAAATCACCGGGACCGTCACGGTTTGCGTTTTTAATAATCCTCTGTCAAAGAACCAATTGCGAAGAGCAACTCCAAGCCAATAGAATAAAGAAAACGGCAATAGAAGCTTTCTCATTCGTTCATTTCATTTGTAACACACGTTCTGCGACCCGCCGCGATGCCCCGGCGGAGCCCAGCATTTCCTTCACCTGCGAGAGCTTCGTTTTCATATCTGCACGCTGTTGTTCATCGCTTAACAATTTCATTGCCGATGCCGCCAGTTTCTTTGCGGTTGCGTTCAATTGAATAAATTCCGGTGCGATCATCTTCCCGGCAACAATATTGACCAATCCAATATGCTTGACACGAACCAGTGCCCGTCCGATGAGGTACGTCACCCAAGATGTCTTATAGACCACCACCATCGGCGTCCCGAAACATGCCGTTTCCAGTGTCGCCGTGCCGGAGGTGACAAAAGCAAAATCAGCGTTCGCCATCACTTCGTACGTCAATCCTTTGACGCAATGGACCCCCTGCAAATTGTACAGGGTCCGGAAATATTCCTCTTCCAGCGTCGGTGCAATCCCGACCACGATGGATGCGCCGTTCTGCTCCGAGACTCTCCGGGCGGCAGAAAGCATGACAGGGAAGATCGAATCGATCTCCTGTTTGCGGCTTCCCGGGAGCAACGCGATGATCGCTTTCTTTTCGTCCAGGGAGAACCGCTTGCAAAAATTCTTCCGGTCTAGTTTCGATTCCAGCACTTCCAGCAGCGGATGGCCGACGAATTCCGCATCTATTCCCTCCGCCCGGTAGAGTTCCCGTTCAAAGGGTAAAATGACCAGCATGGTATCGACCACCGAACGGATCTTTTTTAATCGCGAACGATGCCACGCCCAGATCTGAGGACTGATATAATAGACGATCTTGACTTGATATCGTTTCGCAATCCTCGCAAACCGGAGATTAAATCCGGGGTAATCGATCAGGAGCAATACATCAGGCCGCTTAAACCTGACAATTTGCTCCAGCGTATGTTCCATCGTCCTGATGAACGGAAGATGTTTCAACACTTCAACAAATCCCATAAACCCGAGTTCGTTGATGTGGTAAATCAGATCCATCCCTTCACGCTTCATCTTCTCGCCGCCGACCCCGTAGACATCGACCGAGGGAGATATCCGTTTCAGTTCCCGTACGACGCCGGCTCCGTGCAAGTCTCCGGAGGCTTCACCCGCAATGATCATGACGCGCTGGACCACCCGTTACCTCACAATCCAAAGAACAAGGAGGAGACACAACACCAGGGTTAATGCCTGGAACGTCCGCCGCTCCGAGTGCACCGCTTCCTTCCAGTGCGCCATCTGTTTCAACTGCACCGGATTGATATATCCGGTCAGGCGCGGAATAAAACGGGGCACATGAAGCTTAAACTCCAAATATGCAGCGCCGAATTCATTTTCGAGAAATCCTTCTTCCAGCATCACAATCTGGTAATACTGGAAACCGAACCATGCTGCCGCAGCCAGGACGAGCCACGGGGACAGTGCATTCGACATCACACCGATACCGATATACGTCAACATATTTCCCACGTAAAGCGGATTGCGGACACGGGCGAACGGCCCTGCCATGATCACTTCCGGTGCACCAACACTGCCGGTGACACGGGTCAGGCTGCCGGCATACGCAACGCCCCAAAAACGAACAAACTCACCAATCGCCACGATCACCAGCCCGATCGCCATGGTAGCCGCTGTCGGTTGAGCAAAAACAACCATCGCCAGCAAAAATGGGATCGGCGTGTAACTGCGCAGGGAAAATATATTTTCACGAAACGACTTCATGGGTTATCCCTGCATAAACACTTCACGGCGCGCCATCGCCGCTTCCTGCCGATGACGGAGGCGCTTCCGCTGGACTATGTCCTCCATTTTCGCCTGGACGTCGCCAAAATGTTTGAACTCGAAATAGGTAATATTCCGCTCCTGGCAATATCCGATCAATTGCTGTTTTGCAAATACGATGTCCGCATATTTCACCGGGCACCGGTCAGAATACCCGTCGCCGACGTAGACGATAATATCGTCATCTGCCGATGCGTTAAGGATATGGTTCCGCTTACAGTTGCCGCACGTGCTGCATTCCGCATCGGTATGCGGGAACGAGATTAAAATTTTATCCCTGCCGTCCACGCGTAAAAACTCCGCATGGTTCGCAAAAAACGGGAGTCGGCTCAATCCGGCATTGGACAACACACGCTCCATATAGGCGTCGATTCCGTCGCTGAGGATCATGAGCGGAATTTCCTTCATCTGACAGAACCGGACAAATTCTGCGAAGTGCGGATCAATTTTGAATTGATCGATGAACTCCAGAAACTCGTCCCGGCGGATTGAAGGAATCGCTTCGCATAATTCCCCGAGCCCTTGCTGCACCGTGATTTCACCGTTGAGCTGCCGCTGAAAATTATGTTCGGCCCGGTCACCCGCAAACTTCATAAAGAACTGATCGCCGATATCCTGCGGACAGATCGTCCCGTCAAAATCACAAAACACACGAATCATATCCTGAATAACCTCAAATAACAGAACTCTTCAACTCCTTCATTTCCAACATCACACGACCAACAGGCACCAAAATCAACGATCCATACTTTTATTTTTGAAATGACGACGGTTCATGAGTTTTGGATGCGATCGAAAGCATTAATTCTTTTCCACTTCGTTGAACCGGACGGAAACGAGTTTCGATACGCCTTCTTCTTCCATCGTGACCCCGTACATCGCGTTCGTGGCTTCCATCGACCGCTTATTATGCGTCACGACGACGAACTGGGTATTATCTGAAAATTTTTTCAGAATGCGCGCAAACCGGTCGATATTGGAATCATCCAGCGGTGCATCCACTTCATCGAGAATACAGAACGGACTCGGTTTGACCAGGTAGATCGCAAAGAGCAGTGCAATGGCCGTCAGGGTTTTTTCCCCGCCCGAAAGCAGGTCGATCGACGTGGGGCGTTTGCCGCGCGGTTTTGCGATAATTTCGATACGCGCTTCGAGCGGATCCAGTTCTTCCGCATCGAGCCGGAGGTCGCACTCGTCGCCTTCGTCAAATAAACTTTTAAAGGTGGTAATAAAATTTTCACGGATGAGTTCGAAGGTCTGCAGGAACTGTTTCTGGGCGGTCGAATTGATTTCCTCGATGGTCTCCAGAACGGTCTTTTCAGACTGCTCCAGGTCATCCCGCTGAGCCGACATAAAATCGAGCCGTTCCTTCTCGCTTTTGTATTCGTCGAATGCGGCAAAGTTCACCGCGCCGAGCACATTGACTTTTTCCTTCAGCGTGCGGACTTCTTCCCGGGCCGCTGTAAAATCATACTCATTCGCATCCGGAAATTCCTTCGGCGTGATTTCAATATCGAAATCATCCTTTGCCCGGGCTTTAAGATTTTCGGCTTTCATGGTCAGTTCTTGAATTTTTATTTCAAGATCGTGCGCCGACTTCAAGGACCCCTCCTGTTTCAGCCGTTCATCCTTTAACTTCAATTCAATTTCATGGATCTGGCCCCGTTTCAGGGAAAATTCCCGGTCGACCGTCTTCTTCTGCTCCAGGATACCGTCGTACTCCTGCTGCGCCTCGCGAAGGGTCACCGCAATGGCCTCCAGGTCGGCTGCAATCGTCCCGATATCTTCTTTTGCCTTGAATATTTCTTCCGTCCGCTGGTCGAAGGCCGCTGCAACGGCCTGGCAGGTCGATGCGGTGTATTCTTTTTCCTGAACGATGCTTCGTTCTTCGCTTTTGAGGGCCAGCACCGACAGGTGGGCTTCATTGGCGATGCTGGAGTACTCATTCCAGAGCGCATCCATCGTTTCGACTTCACTCATCGCAGCGCCCACCTGCTGCTCTGCCTCCGCCTGTTTTCGTTCCATCGCTGCGACCGCCGGGGTGAGCGTTTGAATTTCGCTGTTGAGCAGTTCGATTTCCTGACGGAGCTTTTCCTCTTCGGCCTGGTTGCGCTCAATATTATCCTGCGCGCGCTTCTTTTCAAATTCAATTTGCGCAATGCGTATTTCCACCGTCGTTTTCTGCTGCTCGATCGCACGCGCTTCTTCCGCAAGTTTTTTCATATTCACATTTTCCAGGTCTTCAATGTTCT
>Ga0105104_10001097_pt1 | contig 20610 bp, 13 predicted proteins | sample PPLLaktember2015_3_FD_87034 | JGI IMG/M metagenome (GOLD analysis project Ga0105104, IMG submission 87034) | Freshwater sediment microbial communities from Prairie Pothole Lake near Jamestown, North Dakota, USA - PPLs Lake P7 Core (6) Depth... | ecosystem: Environmental > Aquatic > Freshwater >... | reverse complement strand
CGACGGATGTCGAGGTATACTTAAACTCTTGTATATCTCTCCGGAACGGCAGGAAAATGATAAATGGATCGAAGCAACTCGATCATTAAAACTGAAGATGGTTTTAATCGATGAAGCTCATTGCAGCTCTGTCGGGGGTCATGATTTCGGCCCGGCGTTTCGCAGAATAATTAATCTTGTAAAATTACTCCCTGCAGGTTTTCCTGTGCTTGCGACAACCGCAACCGCGACAAGGAGAGTTGAACAGGATATCATTCAACAGATGGGTGAAAACACTGAATCTATTCGCGGTAATCTTGTGAGGCCCAACTTCAAGATGCACGTGGTGAAGGTCAAATCCGAAGAAGAAAAGATGGTATGGCTTGGCATGAATTTGGATAAACTGCCGGGAACAGGTTTGATCTATACAGGCACCAGAGTAAATACTGAAATTTATTCCAGGTGGTTGGAATATTTGAAGCTCTCGTCTACCAATTATAATGCAGGATTAGATGCAGCCTCACGTAAACAAATAGAAAATGGGCTGCTCTTGAATAAGTGGAAATGTATTGTCGCGACAAATGCTCTGGGAATGGGAATAGATAAACCGGACATCAGGTTCATTGTTCACACTCAAATACCCGCCTCGTTAATTCATTACTATCAAGAAATAGGTCGTGCCGGGAGAGATGGAAAAGAAACTTTTATCATTCTCTTCTATCATGAGGATGATAAATCGCTTCCTCAGGCGTTTATCGATGGAGGAAGACCTTCACCCGAAAAGTATCAACGAATTATAGATGCGGTCAAGAAAGCGCCGCTTGGTGAATACGAGATAATAAGAGCGACAAATCTTACACGTAATCAGGTAAGAACCATTAAAGCGGATCTTATAGAACAAGGTATTATCAATGAAGTAAAATCAGGCACCAGAAAAAAATACATGTATAAGTATGGTGCGCCGGTGCTTGATACAGCTGCCTTCGAAAACCTGAGAAAAGCGAAAATTGATGATCTCACAAAAATGATCGATTATGTTCATTCAAAAGATTGCCGGATGAAAATTTTATGCGATTATTTGGGAGATGTTGGGACGGCGAAATGTCAGCACTGTGATACGGATACGGCTCAGTATATTCATGTGAATATGGAGAAGGAATGGGTAGAAAAGATTGATGCTTTTAGAAGCGAATATTTCCCGCCTATTGATATAGCGAATTCCAAGAGTAGTCTCATAACCGGTGTTGCTGGTTCTTATTATGGAGTTTCATCAGTTGGAGCTGCAATCCATCGATGCAAGTACGAGCATGGAGGCGATTTTCCGGACTTTTTATTAAAATTAACCATTAAAGCTTTTCGGAAACACTTTGGAGAAGAGAAATTTGACCTCATGGTCTATGTGCCGCCTACAGAATCAGGTGATCTCGTGAAAAATTTTGCGGTGAAGATTGCTACGGCACTGGGTATTCCGATTTCTCATAATCTGATGAAGACGAGTGCGACAAAACCTCAAAAGATATTTCAAAATAGTTTATTGAAATGTGATAATGTCGCTGGTGCATTCGACGTTAAAACGAAGCAAGAGATCAATGGCAAATCTATCCTAATAATTGACGATATTTGTGATAGTGGAGCAACCATAAAAGAAATTGGAAAATTGCTCACAACCCTGGGTGCAATAAAAATTGCTCCTCTGGTCATTGCGAAGACTGTTGGCGGAGACTTGGTATAAGAAAAGTCCAAAATTTATGATAGAAAAAAAAGAAATTCCATATATCATCGCACTCACTCATAGTTCGAAACTTCGTATAGAACAAATCAATACGCTCCTGGTAAAGATTCTTCATGAACAGAAGATCAGTCTGGAGGAATTCTTCGCTCTCTCGGAAAATCAATGGAAGCGGGAATATGCGTTGGATGAAAAGGGTTTGACTGGAATAAGGACAGCGAAATCAGAATTACCGAATAGCTCGTTTCTTGCCGAAGATCTCTTCTCACAAGGATATGAAGTCCTGCCCTTGAACTCTCCGGAATATTCGAAAACACTCAAGGATAATCTCAAAGCGAAATCATCACCCCCCATTTTATATGTAAGAGGAAATAAGCAGATACTTCAGGAAGATTCCATTGCCATTGTCGGCTCCAGAGATGCATCTGATATTTCTCTAAAATTCACAGACAACATTGCAAAGATGGCATCGGAAAAATATAAAGTGGTCGTGAGTGGATTTGCCAAGGGTGTAGACAAGCAGGCTCTGGATTCTGCTCTGAAATATAAAGGTCACAGTATTATTGTCCTTCCTCAAGGAATCATGACATTCGATAGTGGAATGAAGAAATATTATTCTCAAATTACCGAAGGCGACGTGTTGGTCCTCAGTACCTTCTTCCCCAATGCTCCCTGGAGTGTTCCGCTTGCCATGGGCCGCAATCCCTACATCTATGGATTGGCGAAAAATATTTATGTTGCGGAATCCGGAAATGAAGGCGGGACCTGGTCCGGTGTCGTCGACGGTTTGAAGAAGGGGAGAATGATCTTTGTACGTAAACCGGAACAAAACGAATCGAATGCAAACAACAAATTGATAGAACAAGGGGCCGTTCCCGTTGATATGATGGGAAATCTTGTGAGCACAACCGTCGACCCAATGATTGCTGAGACATCAGGGACTGATCCTCTCAAAGAAAAGGGAAAAAAGAAGAAAACAGGAACTGAGAATAATGATTCACAGATAAATCTTCTCTAAACTGTTGGTATGGTTATGTGCCTGTTCGCCCTCGATTGACAATCGGTGACGTCATTCCCACGACTACAATCTTATAATCTTATAATCTTCAATCTATAAATCTTCATTCTTCATTCTTCAATACAATGTGCGGTGTACGTTGTTCACTTTTCTCGCTCGATATCAAATATACTCCCGATTGACTGTCGTAGTATAAATGCTTAGTTTTATTCAAGAATAATTTACGTTCGAAGTCGTCGGGTAAATAATTCCAACTTCTGCACCTCAATTGATTTTATTCTTTTTAGACAGAATTTCGGAAGGATCGTCATGTCTATACGAAGGGTTCTATGAAGAAGAAAATTATTCCTCAACAATCTCAAAGGAAACAAAAGAGTACGGGTGCTGAAGCACCACCCTCAAGAAAATCATTTTATGTCGTTGGTATAGGTGCATCTGCAGGCGGCTTGGACGCTCTCGAAAGATTTTTCAGAAACATGGGCGAAAATTCCGGCATGGCATTTATCGTGGTGTCCCACTTGGATCCGAATCATATCAGTATTATGCCTGAACTTATTCAAAAATCCACGAAGATGAAATTATTCCAGGCGGAAGACGGAATGCTCGTTGAGCCTGACCATGTGTATGTTGCACCTGCGAATCGAGATTTGGCGATACTTCACGGAACCATCCAGCTCATTGAACCTCTTGAGGCACATGGATTCCGGCTTCCCATCGATTATTTCTTCAAATCCCTCTCTGTCGATGTAGGAGACAAAGCGGTGTGTATTATTCTCTCCGGTATGGCATCTGATGGCACCGCCGGATTGAAATCGGTGAAGAGTGAATTAGGGATGGTCATGGTCCAGGACCCGAAATCGGCAAAATTCGACGGTATGCCGACCAGCGCCATAAAAACCGGACTGGCAGATTATGTTCTTTCCCCCGAAGAAATGCCGGGCCAGTTAATGAGATATGCTTCCAAAAAAATGAAGGGAATTCTCTTCGACAGAGAAATTGCCGATGAAAAGATTCCAGACGCAATTCAAAAAATCTTTATTCTTCTCAGGGCCCGCACGGGCCATGATTTTTCACTTTACAAACGGAATACGGTTTACCGGCGCATTGAAAGAAGGATGAATATTTCTCAGCTGGAAAATCTGCCAAACTATATACGTCTGCTTCAGGAAAACCCCGGTGAAATAGAAAACCTGTTTCAGGAACTTCTTATCGGAGTAACAAATTTTTTCAGAGATCCCGAAGCGTTCGAGACATTGAAAAAGGTATTGTTGGAGCTAGTGCACCGTAAGCCCGAAAACGGCCAGATAAGAATCTGGGTACCCGGATGCTATACCGGCGAAGAGGCATACACGATTGCGATGCTCCTTCGGGAATGCTTGAATGAAACGAAAAAATATTTGAACGTGCAAATATTTGCCACCGATATAGACGCGACGGCAATTGAAAAAGCCCGCATGGGTTCATTTTTAGGAATTGGTTCCGAGGTGAGCAAGGAACGGTTGAGCCGTTTCTTTACTTCCGACGGAAATCTCTTTCACATCCGGAAAGAAATCAGGGAAATGCTGATCTTTGCGCCGCAAAGCATTATCAAGGATCCCCCGTTTACCAAGCTCGATCTCATCTCCTGCCGCAATCTTCTCATTTATCTCAATGCCGAATTGCAGAAAAAAATAATCCCCCTCTTCCATTATAGTCTTGTACCGAATGGAGTACTTTTTCTCGGCTCGTCGGAAACCATCGGCGAGTATGTCGATCTCTTCTCCATGGTCGATAAAAAATGGAAAATATATAAAAGAAGAGAGTCCATCTATTCGGCACAACCCCTTATTGAATTCCCGGCATCCCGGCCGGCGGAAAAACCTTATGAGACCATTATGAAAAGGACCGAAGTAAAAAACATTGGCCCTCTGGCGGAAAAGATCATCCTGCAGAGTTACTCTCCCAATTGTGTGATTATTACCGAACAGGGAGAAATACTCTATATCCATGGAAGAACCGGCAAATACCTGGAACTGACACACGGCGAAGCGAAGATGAACATTTTTGAAATGGCACGTGAAGGATTACAGCAGGAACTTCCGGCATTGGTCAGAAAAGTATTATCAAGCAAAAAATCATTGATTGCTGAAGGAATAAAAGTAAAAACAAACGGCAAGACCCAGCTTGTCAATCTGACGGTGAAACCGGTCAAAGAACCGAAAGAAATGATTGGTTCATTGCTGCTTATTTTTGAGGAAGTACTGCCGCAAAAAAAAGTACTCGCTGCGAAAAAAATCCATTATGAAAAGAAATCACTGAAAATTATCAATGAACTTGCGCATGAATTGAAATCGACGAAGGAAAATTTAAGGTCGACCATTGAAGAATTGGAAACATCCAATGAGGAACTGAAATCGACCAACGAAGAGATGCAGTCCACCAACGAGGAGATGCAAAGTTCCAATGAAGAACTGGAAACATCCAAAGAAGAACTCCAGTCGCTCAACGAGGAACTGGTCACGGTGAACACCGAGCTGCAAAATAAAAACGATGAATTATCGGTGATGAATAATGATATGAAAAACCTGATGGAGAGCACGAATATCCCGACGATCTTCCTCGATAATAACTTATTGATAAAAAGGTTTACGTTTTTCGCAACAAAGGTGGTGAATCTCATTTCTTCCGACGTGGGAAGGCCCATAAACCATATAGCGACAAATCTTCAATATGAAACCCTGCTGGAGGATGCAAAAGAAGTGTTGCGATCCCTGGTGTATAAGGAGGCGGAAGTGCAAACCAACGACGGCCTCTGGTACCAAATGCGGATATTGCCGTACCGGACAACCAGTAATGCGATCGATGGTGTGGTTATAACGTTTTCAGATATTAACAAAATAAAAACCGTTCATGAGGAGCTTCACAAGTTGCACCAGACGGTACAGCGTGCGCGCGAGTATGCCGATAATATTGTTGATACGGTGAGGGATTCGCTTCTTATTCTTGATAAGGATTTGAAGGTTCTTTCAGCGAATATGTCTTTTTATAAAGCGTTTAATACCACCAGCGGAAATACGGTCGGCCAATTTCTCTACGAACTTGAGGATCGTGCCTGGGATATTCCAAAACTGCGGGAGCTTCTTGAACAAATACTTCCCCGACACAACCATTTTGAGGATTATGAAATTGAATACCCCTCCGCCAAAGCCGGGGAGAAAAAATTATTATTAAATGCCCGTGAGATATTTCAAGGGGATAAAGAATCGAAGCTCATTCTTCTGGCAATCCAAATCCTCAATATAAAATAAAGGGGCAGCAAAGTATGAAACACAACAAAAATAAATCGAACAAGAGTAGGCATTCAAAAGCGAAGAAGATAATCGAAGCAAAACCGGAAATATCGAGTATCAAACTCATGAAAGATCTTCAAAAATTGGCCCAGTTGCTTCAGATTCACCAGGTTGAACTGGAACATCAAAATCAAGAATTGAGAATGGCACAGGAAGAATTGGAAGTGTCGAGGAATAAATATGTCAACCTCTTTGATTTCTCGCCAATCCCTTACTTTACTCTGGACGTGGACGACGTTATTAAGGAGGTCAATATGTGCGCCAGCACCATGCTGGGAATTGACCGGAATAAACTCATGAACAAACATTTTAGTGCGTATATCCCGCTTGCGGAACGGGATATGTTTTACTCTTTTTTAAAAACTGTTTTTAGTTCTTCCGCAAAACAAACGTGCGAACTTACCGTGATGAACAAAGATAAACGCATATTTCATGTTCGAATGGATGGATTGGAAGTGGTCGACAGTTTGGAAACAGATCGAAAATGCCAGGTTGCGTTGATCGAATTGAAATAATAATGGATGGGCGGGGGAAAACACAGGCAATCATCTTTCATGAATAAAATTAGAATACTGGTCCTTGAAGATAATTGCATGTTGCGCAAGAGCATCACCATGATGCTCAAAGGGCAAACGGATATTCATGTCATTGCTCCCGGAGGAAGCGGCACTCTCAATCTGGTGAACGCCAACAGGCAGGATCATCCTCTGGTGGTTCTGGTGGAGGTGAGTCTGGAAGGTTTTCAAGAGTCGTCTGCAATAGAATCGATAAGAAAAAAAATGCCCGAAGCCAAAGTGATCGGTATGGGCTTTGCTCCTGTACAATCCGACGTTATTCAATTTGTGGAGTCGGGAGGATCAGGCCTCATATTAAAGGACGCGACCGCCGGGGAAATTCTTGAAACCATTCGATTGGTGGCGAGGGGGGAAAAAGTGATTCCACCCTCATTAACCGGTTTGTTCTTTTCTCACGTCGTTGAGCTTGCCCTCAAAAAGAGGAAGGGAAAAATACCTCATGCCGTGTGGATGACAAAACGCGAACATGAAATAGTCGCATTAATCTCTGACGGTTTGAGCAATAAAAAAATAGCCCAGCAGCTCAATATTGCCACCCACACGGTGAAAAGCCATGTACATAACATTATGGAAAAATTGGCTTTACATACCCGCCTGCAAATAGCGAAATTTATCCGGGAAGAATATCCTTAAATCTCTCCGAACTGAGTCTTCCACGAATCTCGTATCTCCTGTATCCATCCATGATAACCCCGTTTTTGCAATTTGTGATAGAGGAATTATTCTTTCGGGACCAAAAACAGGATTCCGAATCCTTCCGCACACCTTTATTATGATCGGGACCGGATTCGTCTACTTCAGTATTGAAGTGGCTTTGCTCGAGGTCATCACTGCCTGTCTGCTCAAATAATAAAAGGAAATTATTAATGACAACAAGTATTAAAGCAATGCAATTCCTACAATCTTATGCGGTGATGGACTTGCCATGTTGTAGTAAATATTCTTCTGCTTCTAAACTCCACAATCCTTTGTTTTTATTCGTTATACTTGCCAAATCTTTGAATAAAGGCACGTCAGTTTTATTTTTAAAATCGCTTATTGCCGTTAATGGAAGCGAAAGATTCGTGTAAATCAATTTCTTCCCTCCGGGAATTTCCGGTAAATGCAATGTGGTTGGAATCACCGCATCAAGCCCGCCGATATGCGTTATTAAACCGGCAGGATCAAGGCCCCTGGACATCATATCTATCGCTTCCTGCATATCGTTATTATTGCCTCCGCTTGTTCCCACGATATGAGTAAAGCTGTAATGCACGTTATAAAAATTATATTGAGCTGAAAAATGAGTATCTGCCGGGCCGGCAAAAAAGTTTAAGCAACCGTCGAAGGCGAGTATCGCATCTCCGAGTTCGACCACAGGCGCGACAGGGGCAAATACGAACACATCATTATATCCGTTCCCGTTTGTGAGATTCATGAGGAATGTCTTGGGGTCGGCAGTATTTTTCGTATTGACATAAAGAAGTTCAATCCCTTTTTGTTTCGCCAGTCCTTTCGAATATAAAAGTTCGGCTCTGTCCAAACGTGTTTGATCAATATCTGTGACAACTAAAATTCTTGGTTTACGATCTTCCCGGTGTATTACATAGTTAATTGCAGCAAGCCCCATCGGTCCGACACCCGCGAGAATAGCCATGCAACCCTTGTCAACAATTTCCATAGTATGAATATAGGAACCCGGACTGGTATGATAATTGGCATGCATCGCTCCAATGACACATGATAAAGGTTCTGCCAATGCAGCAGGATAAAATCCGGCTCCGGTATAAGGCAATAAACAGTTTTGTTGCATCACCTCATTGGGAATAATGATGTAGGTCGCATCGCCCCCGATATAACGGTATGAATAACCCGGTGCGCTTAAAATGCCCACGGGGCCTTTTTCATAGTTTATGGCAGGCTGAATGGAAAACTTCTCTCCCGCCTTAAATGAAGCCTGCCATTTTTTCCCGACTTCAATTATTTTGCCGCTGAATTCATGGCCAATCATGGTCGGGTGAACGGCGATATCATCAGGGATTCGTTTATGGCCTGTGCCCTGTGTTGCGGCTTTATATGACGACATACAAATACTGTCACAGATGACTTGAGCAAGTATTTCATCGTCTTGAATCCGGGGAAGTTCAAATGATTCGAGCCTCAGATCATTTTTTCCATATATTCTTACCGCGTGTGTTTTCATAATAATTCTATTTGAGCATGACCTGGCCGCCCGTGACCGGTATCGCCTGTCCGGTTTCGTAATTCTGATCTATGACATAGTAGATCGCCTTCATGACATCGTCAACTCTGCATCCTCTTTTTGCTGGTACCTGGTTCTCATAATATTTTTTAACGTCATCTATTGTTTTCGCGCCGGGCACTTTTCCTGCATGGAGATATTGCACAAACAATCCGTTCTTTGGATCAGCCCACAACGGGCCGTCGAGAAAATTGCCGGGACAAATGGAGTTCACTTTTATATTGTACGGCATCAATTCAAGCGCAAATGACTGGGTCAGCCCGATCCCTCCGAACTTCGCTCCTGCATACGCATAATTCTTATTGCTGCCTCTCAGTCCGGATTTCGAGTTTATCTGGATGATATCCATGAAATATTCAGGAGCATAGTGATATTGCTGCTTCATGATTTTTGAAGCATATTTTGCACAAATAAAATATCCTGAATAATTAATCTTCGTCATCAGTTCGAACGTTGAGACATCTAATTCGTCCAAATCACCGGCTCGAAGAATGCCAGCGTTACTAATAAAAATGTCTATACCGCCAAAATTCTTGACTACTTCTCCAATCATATTCTTCACAGAGAGTTCATCGGAAATATCGCAATGAATATATAATGCCTTGTTGGCTGTCCCATGGGTTCTGTTCAGATCTTCGGCCAAAGCCGTGCCTTTGTCTTTATTGGTATCGACAATGACGACATTCGCCTGCTTTGCGAACAAATCCCTTGCAATACCTTCTCCGAAACCTTGAGCGCCTCCTGTAATGACCGCAATTTTATTGAGTACGGGAGAATTTGCTCCTTTATCGTTTTCTTGAGAGAGAGTTCGAAAGATATAGTCTGATGCTTCAATATCATTATTCAATAACGTGTTCAAAGCATCCCGTAGATTGAAAATCGTACGGGCGTTTCTCCCGGCGAGGACACAGCCGAAGCCCTCGAAACATATACAATGAAACACTGTGCCAGAGGAAATCTTTTTCTGAATTAATATTAACTTTTCCTCAAGCGTCAGTTTCTCTTCTACGATAAAGCAATTAAGTAAACGAAGAGGCATTGAATCTTTTTTGAGAATCTGCTTCATTATTGATGGTTCCTGCATTTCAAAAAAAGAAACGACGTGCAATCCTGTCTTTGAAAGCATCATTCTGACAGCAGGGAGGACTTTATATATAAACTGTTCCATATTCTATCTTTTTAAATAAGAATGAATGACTGAACGGCCAAATGTTGCGAATTCATTAATCTGTTCATAATTATTATTTCCATGATCATCAACATACCCTATGTTCATTTTGTTCATTAAGAACTGATGAGCGGCTATAACGCAGGCGCCGTCATAAGCAATCTTCCTGATTTCAACCGGAATTTCAGTCTTGTTTTTGCAGGAAATGAGTAAAGAAGATTTTTCCGGCGTATTATGCTCCGTGCCAAAAAGGATGATATACTTTCTTTGGTGAAAGAATTTAACGAAATCGGTAAGCATGTCCAGAGTATTCCGGCTTGGTATCAGTTCAACACAATGAATATTGAGTGATGAAAGAACGGCATGCATCTTTTCCCAGTCATTTTCAAACTCAGTACACGCACGAAGCGTATCGCCCAACAAGGACGGATAGCATGGAATTCCGCCGGCCAGTTTTATCAAGTTCACCAATTCTTTCAATGAATAGAACGCTTTGTCAATTTCTTGTACGAATGCAGGTTTGCCGTCTTTTAAGAAATTATTACGAATCTCATTTTCGAGGGCGGCGCTATTTTCAATATCTGATGTTAATTGAGTTCCCCGAAAGATTTTTGTGAGTAAGGCAATCTTCTGTTCTTTCGCAGGCGACAGTGCAAACACTGCATCTTTTATCGCTCTGGCAATATGCCGTTCTCTGACAATATTTTTAGTGTACTGGACGAGAATGGAGTTATAGTCTAAAGCAATATCAATCTGATTATTATGAAAAAAGGCATTCGCTTTTTCGATTATACTTTTTGCCTGCTGGTTGTTGCTTTCCTGCAGCGTATTCAAGCTGTCGATAAAAGTTTTATTCACGACAGGATAATTCAATCCTTTACCGCATAAATATATGCGGCCGGGATTATTCGGGTCATTGATTCTCACCGCATGATCCTGATACTCTTTATCCAAACCTGTAAATTCAATGTTGAATAAAGGAAATACATGGTACTTCGATGTTACTTCAAAGAACTCATCATATCCTTCGACTGAATAGAAATCATTGATGCCTAATAATCGGACATTTTCCGCGTTCGCTTGAATGGCGGCCTCTGTAATGGATTGAAAGGCGCTGAAAGAATAGGGAGTGTGAATATGCGAGTTCACATGGTGGATGACATTAGAATCCACATGGGGTAATCCAAAGTTCTTCGCGATCGACTGAAAATCGATGTTACTGATACTACACTCCTTTCTTACTTCTCAATATCTTCTCGGAAGATGTAAAATTATTCTGGATGCGATGTCCCGGCAGCGGAAGTATTCTTTCATGTAGGGCATCCAAAATCCAGGAAGGCTGAGGGAAAAAGAATTGTTCCATCTCATACGCGGGGACAATCCAGTTTCTGGAGCCGACCACGACGGGAGGAGCGTCCAAATAATCAAATGCGAGTTCGGTAATATTCTGTGCAAAATCTTTGAGCACGGAGCCGCGTTCCGATGCGTCGCTCGTTAAAAGTATTCTGCCGGTCTTTTTCACTGAAGCAATGACCTTCTCATAATGAAAAGGTACTAAAGATCTTGCATCTATAATTTCGGCTTCAAGATTGTACTGTTCTTTTAAAATATCGGCAGCCTTTAATGCGACATATAATGTTGCGCCAACGCTCAGTAGAGTAACATCTTTTCCTTCACGTTTCACATCGGGCTCACCGATGGGTATTTCATAATACTCTTTTGGGACCCCGCCTTTATGAAACTGTTCACCCACATCATAAATACGCTGGCTTTCAAAGAATATAACAGGATCGGTACCCTGTAAAGCGGAATTCATAAGGCCTTTCGCGTCGTACGGAGTAACAGGAAAGACAACCTTTAAACCGGGAATGTGGGCCGTCAATGCAGTCCAATCCTGCGAATGCTGTGCGCCGTACTTTGATCCGATGGACACCCGTATCACAACAGGCATCTTAATAAGATTACCGCTCATCGCCTGCCATTTTGGTAATTGATTAAAAACTTCATCACCCGATCTTCCCAGAAAATCGCAATACATAATTTCTGCAATCACTCTGCCGCCGGCCATTCCATATCCTATGGCGGTCCCGACAATTGCGCCTTCGGAAATTGGACTGTTGAATAATCTGTTGTATGGCAAAGATTCGGTCAGTCCGCGGTAGACGGCAAAGGCTCCGCCCCAGTCGCGATTTTCTTCGCCATAGGCGACGAGGGTGGGGTCTTTATAGAATCGGTCGATGATGGCTTCAAAAATACCGTCACGCAAATGGAACTGTTTTATTTTTGAAATAGATTTTCCCTGCGTATCAAAGGCAAATCTTTCTTTTGTCGCCAGTTGTTTTACCCTAGGATTGTCCTCAAGCTTCATCAATACTTCCGGCTCTTTGGACTCCATTTTATCTATCGACATATTCGAGAACATCATATCTTCGATTGCTCTTGGGTTTGCCGCGAGATCTAGGCGTGGTGATATGGAGTCATCGATAGACCATTGATAGACAAGTTTTATTTGCTGCTCGATTGTCTTGACAACGGCATCCAATTCGTTTTCTGTGGCAATGTTGTTCTCGACGAGTTGTTTTCTGAACGTAATAAGAGAGTCAACTTTTTCCCATGCGTGAAGCTCTTCCTTCGATCTATACGACGAGGCATCCGAAGGAGAGTGGCCGCTGAAACGATAGGTCAGGGTATCGAGCAGCACCGGGCCATTTTTGTCTTCAAGTATCTTCTTTTTGCGCTTGAACGCATCGATGACCGCTAATGGATTATACCCGTCGACTCTTTCGGCGTGCATCATTTCGGGGTTCACCCCTGCGCCGACGCGGGCCAAAATACCATAGCCCATGGTCTCTCCGCATGTTTGCCCGCCCATTCCATATTGGTTATTCATGAAGTTGAATATAATCGGCAGACCGCCGTTGTATTTTCCTTCCCACAGTTTTTTGAATTGATCCATTGCGGAGAATGTTATGCCTTCCCAAACGGGGCCGCAACCCATCGATGCATCGCCGATATTGGCGACGACAATGCCATTCTTCAGATTTACTTTTTTGAATAACGCAGCTCCCACGGCAATATCTCCGGAACCTCCGACGATTGCATTATTCGGATAGACGCCAAAAGGCGTGAAGAATGCATGCATACTGCCGCCTAACCCCTTGTTAAAACCATTTTCTCTTGCAAATATTTCTGCCAGCGTTCCGTAGAGCAGAAAATAAACAGCCAAATCCTTCATGTGTCGAACAGGGGCTTTTTCAACAACCTTCAGAATGCTGCCATGAAAGAATGATTCCATGATAAGTTGTAACAGCGAATCATCTAACTGATAAATTGCAGACAATCCTTTCGCGAGAATTTCACCATGACTTCTGTGTGAACCAAATATCATATCATCAATAGTCAGATTATAAGCCATGCCGACTGCGGCTGCTTCCTGGCCTGCCGACAAGTGGGCGGGCCCTGGGTGATCATAGTGAAGGCCCTGGTATTCTCCTCTTGTCTTGATCAAATTCAGCATTGTTTCAAATTCTCTGATAATAACCATATCCCGGTATATTCGCATAAAATCTGAAGTGGTGAAATTATTCTTTTCCTCTGCAATAGTTTTGCTGTACTGGTTGACCGGTATTTTTCCAAAACTTATAAAATCCGGTTTTTTTACCTGTTGCGGATCTATGAACTGATTCTTTGGCATACGTTATTCTTCTTTGCTAAAATATATTTGACGGTTCCTTAAAAATTCCTGAAACCGGCGGATGAGGAGATACTGCTTCCTGCATATCCGTCCGGATACATAGAACACCTTGAACAGCAACTTCTCTTTGCGCCTTCACCCATGGCCGATTCTCTCGAATTGTTTTTAAATCCTGATACTTCTTGTCTTTTCAGCAGCAACGTTGTCGGATGGACCGGCTCCCAGGATACCTCAATCGGGCATATTCATAATGAAAAAGTTTCTATTTCTTTTTTTACGGTTTGTAAAAACCGCGACGCAGGCGCTCCATCAATAGCTCTGTGATCATAAGTAAGAGAGATGCCAATGACCGGAACAAAACCGATGATACCTCCGCCAACATCGGCCGGACGTTGAATAATTGTATTCACCCCGATAATTCCGATCTGTGGAATATTTAAAACAGGAGTGAACATTTCAATGCCATAAACTCCAAGGTTTGACACCGTAAACGTTGCAGCCTCCGATGATAACAAATCGGGGGAAATATCTCCTTGTCTGCATTCTTCCGCTCTTTTTTTGATGGCAGCCGACAGCTGTTCAAGAGTCATGGTGCCGGCATTCTTAATGGCGGGCACCATTAAACCTCTCGGCGTATCGACGGCAATGCCTAAATGCACCGTTTTAAATTCTTTTATTTCAGTTCCGTTAAAGTGGCCATTGATATCGGGATGTTGTTTGAGGGCTTTTATTATTGCAAAACAGATCATGTCGTTAATGGTGATATTCTTTTCGACATCCGCTTTTGCTTTCAATTGTGTCCTGATTGTTAGTACAGACCTGACATCCGCACTCAGATGATGTGTCAGCTGGGCGGAATTTTGTACTGACTTTTGCATAGCATCTGCAATTCGTTTTCTTATATTCGATATTTTTTTGACAGTAAATTCTTCGCCCGTATGTCCTTTCACATCTGACTCATGTGAAGGAACCCTCTGTTCTCTTCCTGTGCTTTCTCCGGTAGGCATTTTTTCGTTTTTGTCATGTTCATAAGCAGGAGATGTGACGCTGGAACTTGCACGTTCTATATCATCGGCAATAATTCTGCCTCCAGGCCCGGAACCTTGTAGCGAATCATATCGGATCCGCTTATGTTCCGCTATTTTTTTTGCCCGTGGCGATATTTTTATTTTTTCGGCAGATGGTCTTTGTGTAAGTGGAATACCTGTCGTCGCGGTATCAGGCGCCGATGGTTCCTGAATAATTGTTCTCTGTTCATCCTTTGTTTGTCCGGTGGAGTCGGCGGTTCCGAACGTTATCGCCGATTCGCCCGGCTGCCCTATAACGCCGATCGTGGCCAGCACAGGCACCTCACTGCCTGTTTCAAAAAAGATTTCAAGTAAAATTCCGTCTAATTTCGCGTTTTCATCAATTGCTGCTTTATCCGTTTCGAATGAAAACAGCAATTCATCCTTCTTCACTGCATCACCTTTTTTCTTATACCATGCAGTAAGAATACACGTCTCAACAGATTGGCCAGCCTTGGGCATGAGTATTGGTGTTGCCATAGTATTTATGTGTTAAGAATTATTGATGATATAATATTTATACAAATATATAATTTTCAACTTGTAATTACAAGTTAATTTGCGTTATTTTAAACGGTTGACATTTTTGAAGACTATTTCATTATATTTGTCTTGTCATCAGCCGATTAATAAAATTCTTATAACACTCTCTTTCCATGAAAATACCTCTTTATAAAAAACTGCATAGTATTTTACGCGAACATATTATGACAGGGTTATATAAAGAAGGGGATCTTCTCCCCAGTGAAAATGAATTGTGTGTCACTCATAATGTCACCAGACCGACGGTAAGACAAGCATTAAACGAGCTGGTCCGGGAAGGCTATATCAATAAACACCACGGGAAGGGAAGCATCGTTGCGATTCCCTCAAAGGAAGCAGGGATACTCTCTCTCCAGGGGACATCATCGGCGATAGGCAAAGAATTACAAACGAAAATAATTACGAAACCTTACATCGCGAAATGGGACGATCCATTTATTTTCGAACTTTCAAAAGATGAACGGGAATCCGGATGTATAAAAATGGAGAGGATACGATTAATAAACGATGTTCCTGTTTTTTATGAAACGACATTCTTGCCCAATATGAATTTGAGCGGATTCTGCCAGCGAAACTTTGAAAACAAATCGTTGTTTAAAATTCTCAGCAAATATTATGGAATCGAGATCAGAGGAGGGAGACAACGACTCAGAGCGATCACGGCGCAGGGAACAATTGCAAAATATCTGCAAATTAAAAAAAACAAACCGATATTGCATCTGGAACGCAAAATGGTGACCAGTAAGACTAATTTCAGTTTTTATTGTTCACTCTATTGTAATACGAACCACTACACCTTATCCGGGGATTTTTAGCCTTCATCCGTATCGTTAATTTGTTCAATGCAAAATATCAAGCAGAATAAACACATGGTGTGTAAAAAAATAAAGTATATTTATGAATCCGGAAATAAAAGCGCTGCTTGAACTATCGCACCTCTATGGCAGGAAAAACGATTATGTCCTCGCCGGAGGAGGAAACACATCGTATAAAAATAATTCGCATCTGTGGATTAAAGCCAGCGGCACTTCGTTGGCAGAATTAACAGAAGACGGACTTGTCTGTTTGTCGCGGCAGTGCCTAGGAAAAATATATACCAGTACTTACAGTATTGATGTTCATACACGCGAAGAGGAAGTGAAAAAGGATATGCTGTCGTGTGTCGTCTCTTCTTCTGACAACAGGCCGTCTGTTGAAACATCGCTGCATGATTGTGTCAACTTTCCATTTGTCGTGCATACGCATCCGACTCTGGTGAATGCCGTGATGTGTTCAAGGCTTGCAGAAGAGAGCGTTCATCGTTTATTCGGTGATTCTGTTTTGTATGTGGAATATACTGATCCCGGATATGTTCTCTTTAAAAAGGTGAACGATCGTATTCAGCAATTTACCGCAAGAGTCGATCATGCTCCGGAAATCATTTTCCTTCAGAATCATGGTGTGTTTGTTGCTGGGAACACCATGGATGACATTAAAAACACGTACCGGTCCATCGAACAGAAAATAAAGAATGAAGTACGTCAATGGTATCCCGATCCGTCGCACATGGCAAACACGCTTGAACCGCTATGCAATGCGATCTCAGCTGAGACCGGAAAAGCCGTGCTCAGTGCAAACAGCGAGCTCATTCAGTATTATGCGTCAGACCATAAAAAGTTTGAAACAATCGCACGCCCGTTTACACCTGATAGTATCGTGTATTGTAAATCGAATTACATATTTGTTGAACACGAAAACGATGTCATGAAGCGAATACTCTTGTTCGAAAAGGAATTCGGTCATCTCCCAAAGATTATTCTCGTGAACAACAAAGGGTTGATCGCACTTGATGATTCCTTGAAAACGGCAGAAACGGCCATGGAGGTTTTTGAAGACATGATGAAGTTCAGTTACCTCAGTGAAAACTTCGGCGGCCCGCATTGCATGTCCGATGAACAGATACAGTTCATTAATACCTGGGAAGTAGAAAATTACAGGAGAAAAATAAACCGGGGATTATGACCGATGCACTGCGCGAAGATGCATCAGCCTTTGGCCAAACATCCTGGGTCAATGAAATCACTGGATGAACACGAGACGCGTACTTAAAGCGTAACCACATGAGACGAGAACAACGTGATAGTGAATATTATAAAGAAGAAATTCACTTAAAGGAGTAGAACAGACTATGGCGGTATCAAAATATCTTGCGTTTGATTTCGGTGCCGAAAGCGGCCGAGCGATAATAGGTATTTTTGATGGTGGATCATTACACATCGAAGAAATTCATAGATTCCAGAATCGACAAACAAAAATTCTCGGACATTTGCGCTGGGATGTTCTCGCATTGTTTGAAGAGATGAAAACCGGATTGAAACTCGCTGTTCAAAAAGGACATTCCGATATCGAGTCCATTGGAATCGATACGTGGGGGGTCGATTTCGGATTTGTCGGAAATGACAACGCGCTGCTCGGATTCCCCTACTGCTATCGTGATGTGCGCACAAATGGAATCATGGAAAAAGCGTTTAAAAAAATCTCGCGCAAAGAACTGTACGGCATTACCGGCATTCAGTTTATGCAATTCAACTCTGTCTTTCAGCTTTACAGCGCCAAGCGTTCCAAAGATTCCGCGTTACACAGCGGCGGCAGGTTACTGTATATGCCGGATTTGTTCAACTTTATGCTCACCGGTGTGGCAAGAAATGAATATACGATTGCGAGCACTTCGCAGCTGTTGAACGCCGGAACAAAAGCATACGGCAGGAAAATATTTTCATCGCTTGGATTGCCGATAAAACTCATGGCGCCGATGGTTATGCCGGGAACGGTGATCGGAAAATTACTGCCGGAAATTTGTGAGGAAACCGGGTTGAGAAATGTTGATGTTGTTGCGGTTGGTTGCCATGACACGGCAAGCGCGATTGCCGCAGTGCCCGCGCAGAAAAATAACTGGGCATACCTCAGTTCCGGCACATGGTCTCTTCTCGGAATTGAAACGGATGAACCGATTATCAACGAACAATCATTAAAAAATAATTTTACAAACGAAGGGGGGGTATTTGGAACAATCCGATTTTTGAAGAACGTCATGGGGCTTTGGCTGCTTCAACAAACGCGCAAAAGTTTTCAACAACAGGGGAATGCGTGTGAATATGATGAACTGATAACGCTGGCGCTGAAATCAAAAGAATTTGTCTCCATCCTTAATCCCGATGATGCATCATTTCTGAACCCGCCGGATATGCCGGATGCGATACGGACGTTTTGCCGTAACACCCGCCAGCCCGTACCGCAAACCCCAGGTGAGTTTGCGCGGTGTATTCTGGAAAGTCTTGCGTTAAAATATAAAGCCGTACTTGAAAATATCACCGCGGTTACCGGCACTTCCATCGACCAGCTTCATGTCGTCGGCGGCGGTTCGAAGAACGAATTGTTAAATCAATTCACTGCCGATGCGTGCGGAATTCCGGTTGTTGCAGGGCCGGTGGAAGCAACGGCAATCGGAAATGTCCTGGTGCAGGCGATTGCGAAAAAGAAAATAGGATCGATAAAATCAGGGCGCGAAATTATCGCTCATTCATTTCCGATGAAAACATTTCACCCGGTGAAGACTGAACAATGGAACGAGGTGTTCCGAAAATATCAATCATTATTCATCTAAGGACATCCTATGAAAACACTCGAACAGCAATATCAGGTTGCAAAAGAAAGATACGCGGAGGTTGGTGTTGATACAGACAAGGCGATTGCCAAATTGAAAACCATTCCTGTTTCCATGCACTGCTGGCAGGGTGATGACGTCGGTGGTTTCGAAAACATGGGATCGGATCTTGGCGGCGGCTTGGCGGTCACCGGCAATTATCCCGGTAAGGCGCGCAACCCTGTTGAATTAAAAGCCGATATTGAAAAGGCATTTTCTCTCATTCCTGGAAAACAGAGACTCAACCTGCATTCGTTCTACGTTGAATTTCCCGCTGGTAAAAAGGTTGACCGCGATAAGCTCAGGCCGGAACATTATAAAAGCTGGATCGAATGGGCCAAATCGCTTGGTATCGGCATGGATTTCAACCCGACGTGCTTTGCGCATCCGAAAGCCGCCGATGGATTTACGTTGTCGCATAAAGATAAATCCATTCGTCAATTCTGGATCAACCATTGCATCGCGTGCCGAAAAGTTGGCGCGGCAATGGGACAAGCCTTGGGCACGCCGACGGTGACCAATATTTGGATCCCTGATGGGATGAAAGATACACCGGCTGACCGCAAAGGTCCGCGTGAACGCCTGAATGAAGCACTCGACCAGGTGTTTGCTGAAAAAATCAATCCCAAGTACAACCTCGATGCCATCGAGGGGAAACTGTTCGGCGTCGGTGTCGAAAGCTACACGGTGGGTTCCCACGAATTCTATCTGGCGTATGCCGCAAAGAAGGGAAAACTGGTGACCCTTGATGCCGGCCATTACCACCCGACAGAATCCATATCAGATAAAATATCGTCGGTGCTTACATTTGTCGATGAAATTCTTTTACATGTGAGCCGCGGCGTTCGCTGGGACAGCGATCATGTGATTGTGTTGAACGACGAGCTGATTGCCATTGCGGAGGAACTGGTGCGCGGAAATTATCTTGAGCGTACACACATTGGCCTTGATTATTTTGACGCGAGCATCAACCGGGTGGCCGCATGGGTTATCGGCATGCGGAACATGCTCAGAGCCCTCTGCATTGCCCTGCTCGAACCGAATAAGAAACTTGCAGCATTGGAAGCGGAAGGAGATTTCACATCCCGGCTTGCGTTGATGGAAGAACTGAAGACCATGCCATTCTCTGCCGTGTGGGATTATTATTGCAGCCAGCAGAATGTTCCTGTGGGTACGAACTGGTTGGCCGAAGTGAAAAAGTACGAGGCCAATGTACTTTAAAAACGCAAATAATTCAGTGAACGAAAGGACCATCCATGAATGACTTAGCAACCGCAGCAACCAATCCGACGCTGGGCGTACTCATCTTCGCAATGGGCGGACTTGCCGGCGCTGTCTTTTATCTTCCCTTTAAAAAAGTGAAGAACTGGGCTTGGGAAAGTTACTGGCTCGTCTATGCCCTGTTTGGTTTATTGATCGTGCCATGGACTATGACGCTTGCAGTATCGCCGAACGTGTTTTCAGTTCTCAAAGCGGCTCCCGCGAATGAAATAATTTATTGTTACCTCTTCGGCGCTGCCTGGGTAATCGTAGGGCTGACATGGGGCCTGATGATACGCTACCTGGGAGTTGGTCTGGGCCTGG
>Ga0105104_10001094_pt1 | contig 20638 bp, 16 predicted proteins | sample PPLLaktember2015_3_FD_87034 | JGI IMG/M metagenome (GOLD analysis project Ga0105104, IMG submission 87034) | Freshwater sediment microbial communities from Prairie Pothole Lake near Jamestown, North Dakota, USA - PPLs Lake P7 Core (6) Depth... | ecosystem: Environmental > Aquatic > Freshwater >... | reverse complement strand
TTGACGCCCGAGGGTTATTGCCGCCGGCGGCGTTGATCAGGATGTCGATGCGACCGAACGTCTCAACGATCTTCTTCGCAGTCTCTTCGAGCACGTCCCTATCGAGAACATCGCCGTAGACCACGATGCACTTGCCGACGCTCGTGTCGATGCGGTGCACAAATCGGTCGAAAAGCTTCGGGTCACGGTCGAGGACCGCGACGCTCGCATGGCACCCGACCAGTGCACAGGCCATCTCACCGCCGAGAATTCCGGCGCCTCCGGTGATCACAACCGTCTTTCCGCTGAAATCGTAGTACTTGCTTATCTCTTCAAGATTCATATCCGATTCTCCCCCCGGCGCACCCTAGCAAAACGGGCTCATGTGCCTGACGAAATGCTCCTCCAAGACCCCGTAGTACACGTCCTCGTTCGATCGCAGGCCGCTGTACAACTCGCTGCGGAAGCGCTCGTCGTGGAGCACAGAGCCAAACGTCACGTGCAACGCCTGCCGCGCGTGAAAATTGTCGAGCAGGCCGCTCAGTTCTTCATTTGGTAACTGGCCGATGTCCGGAACTTTCGTCGGCTCGGCCGAAACGTGATAAGTCGCACGGTCCACCGCGTAATGCTCCAGGGCAAAGCACAGGATGTCGCGAAAGAGCACGGGATTGATGCGGCTGATCGCTCGAAGCGCCTCCAGATAGCTCGTTCCGGCTGTCTTTACATGAACCAGGTCACCCGCGAGGCGTGAATAGATTGGGTAGATGGAAAATTTATCCGACCCGGAGTGCAGGCTGAGCTTGTAAGGTCCGAGAGTTCGCGCCACGGCAACATGCGGGGCAAAATCGCGTTCGAATTCGCCGAGCGCGGCTTCCAGCTCCGTCCCGGCGGGCCCCATGTAGTCGACCCCCTTTTCGAACCGGCCGACATACCGGGGTGCCAGGCTGACCCAGCGGGCGCCAAGCCTCTTCATTTCCGAGGCAATGTAGATATGCTCGGGAAGCGAGGTGACGGAGTTCGTCTCGTCCACGCTCATTTCGAGATCAAAAGGCCGGTCTCCCATTTGTTCGGCAACGTGCCGATACATTTTGACTGTGTGCGCCACCACTCGCCCGTATTTCACTGCAGCGCGAAGTACCTGCTCCTCGGTCAGTTTCAGGCGGAAATCGCCGAAGTCCATTTCCTTCTTCGTCAGATGGCGAATGAGGTCCGGCTGACTCGTCTCGAGCGCAGTCCAGGGAAGTCCGGCTGCTTTTTCCCGCAACTGACTAGCGGGAAGACCATCGGCACTTTCATCGACGTGATCGCCAGGATCCACTGTGAAGAAGGTATATCCGGCTGTGACGCACGTATCGACATCGGTTGTGGTCTTCAGATGATCGGCGTCCGCCCCAAAACCGGCCCGCCACCCTTCCTGGAAGGCTCCCCAGCACGCATCATAGAGGACCGATTGCGGAGTGCGCCCGGTTCTGGCATTCTCCCGCATCGACTGCTGCGCCAGAATCGGCCGAATACCGGTTCCGTCTCCGCCCCCGCAAACGCGGCGCAGCGCCCGGATATGCCCGGGAGTTGCGAGGCCCAGCCGATCTCCGCACCCGAAGGATTTGGAGAGGCCCAAAGGCTTCGGAACAAGAAAATCAAACATGCCGGACAAGGCAGCCGCATTGTCAGGAGTCAGGGGACAAATAGCCAGGTTCGTCATGACCCCTTCGATGAGGACGCGGTGGACCGAGCCGCGAAACCCGGTCGGGATGTCATGGATGGACAGAATGCCAAGGCTTTTCGTCCCGGAGCGGGAAATCATGAAGAACAACGCCTTCTCCCGCGCCGCAATCGATTTCGTGTACACGTGGAAGTTGCCCACCTGGCGCAGCTTCTGACCAAAGGCTTCGGAGTCCTGGTCCGTCAGTTGAGAGTCCGCAGTCATATCCGACAGTCTTTGAACAAGACTCATGGCCTACCTCGCTTCCTGAGTTTCGCGCCGTGCTGAACAGCCTGGGGCCGGGGACGGCAACAAAACCGAAAGGATAACACCCCCCGCACACGCAGACAACTCAGTTTCACCCGCTTCAACGGGTATTCCCTGAAAGCTATCAACACGGCGGTAGCCAGTCAACCCTGTTAGGATGCCGCGTTTGCCAACACCGGCCGGTAATCCCCAAGAATGTAGCCCCCTCGGAGCGCAACTGCGGAGCTTCAGAGGCCAAAAACCGGAGTGGCTGCCTACTCCAGCGACAGCGGATTGAACGAGGTGGCGTAGTCGTACGCGTCTACGCCTTCCTGTCGCTTGAGGAAGTTGACAACCAGATAGGTGGCAGGCGTAAGCACGGCTTCGTAGACGCACTTCATGGTCCACTGCGTCAGCGCGATGGACAGAAGCATGCCCGAAGGCACGGTGCCGGCAAAAGCGATCCCGACGAAGATCAGGGAATCAAAGCCTTGTCCGACGATCGTCGAGCCGATGGTCCGGGTCCAGAGCCAACGGCCCTTGGTCAAGATCTTAAGGCGGGCGAGTACGAACGAATTGGCGAATTCCCCAACCAGGTAAGCCACGAACGAGGCAGCCACCAGGCGCGGAGTGTAGCCGAGGATGGCCTCGTAGGCCTCCTGGTGGGGCCAGACGGCAGCCGCGGGCCATCTGCCGGCCGCCCAGATTGCCCCGACGACCAGGAGATTGCACAAGAATCCCAGCCAGATCACACGCCGCATGTGCCGATAGCCGTACACTTCGGTCAGGACGTCGCCGATGATGTAACTGAGCGGAAAAATAAGAATTCCGGCCGGGACGACGTAGTCTCCCAGCCGGACCAGCTTCGAACCGATCACGTTGGACGTGATCAGAGCGGTCACACTAAGCGCCACGAGAAGCAGAAACCACGCGGAGTAGCAGTTCTTGGAGTGACCGGGACCTGTCAGGTTGTTCAAATCGTCTGGCGGACCTCCTCTTTCGAGAAAACTCCCTTTTCCAAAGTGTACCGGGTCGACGCGAACGCCGCTGCATGCGGGTCGTGAGTGACCATCATTATGGTCTTTTTAAACTGCTCGTTCAGACCCTTCAGCACTTCCAGGACTTCCCGAGCCGAGTGTGCATCCAGGTCTCCGGTTGGTTCGTCGGCCAGAACGCATGTGGGATCGGTGACAATCGCCCGGGCGATCGCCACCCTCTGTTCCTGACCGCCCGAGAGCTGCCTCGGGTAGTGTTCCATCCGGTCCGTCAGGCCCACCAGCTGCATCGCGGTAGTAACATGCTCACGCCGCTCCTTCTTCGACAACGAGGTGAGCAGCAGGGGCAGCTCCACGTTCTCAAAAGCTGTCAGCACCGGTATGAGGTTAAAGTGCTGGAAGACAAAGCCGATGTGGTGGTTCCGCCATGAGGCCAGTTCGTCTTCGCTCATCTGATTGAGATCGGCGCCGGCGACAATCACATTGCCGTCTGTCGGCCGGTCCACCCCTGCAATGATATTGAGGAGCGTGCTCTTTCCTGAGCCCGACGGGCCCATCAGACACACGAAATCCCCAGGGAAGACCTGCATGTCGACCCGGTCCAGCGCTCGCACTTCGACGCTGTCTCGTTGAAAAACCTTGGTTAAGCCCGATATTTCAATAAGAGGTTCGCTCATAATATCTCCCAACCCGTTGTCAGTCCGTCAGTCTGTCAGTTGGTCAGTTTGTCAGTCGGGCGATGCCCCAACTGCGCGCTCCTGTTGTCCTTGGTGAACGTCACGTTCGCCGTCATCTCAGGCCGGAGGTAGGTGTCGGGCTCGAGGACCTTCACCTTCACCTGTATGGTCGCTTTCTGACGATTGGCCTCCGGAGCGATTTCATCGATCTTGCACCGGTATTTGCGATCAGGATACGCCTCCGGACTCATCATGCAGTCCTGGTCGTTGGACAGCCGGTTGAAATCGGACTGGCTGATATCAAGCTCCACTTGAAGATCCATGAGGTCCGCCAGCGAGACCACCGCGGATTTGGCACCCATCTCCCCGGCAAAGGACGTCGTGACCATCTCCCCAAGCTCGACGATTCTCTGGAGGACCGTCCCGTCAATCGGCGCCCGAATGATCGTGGCGTCGAGCAACGTCTTTGCATATTCGAGATTGGCTCGCGCACGATCGACTTCGGCCCTGGCCGATGAAATCTGTTCCGCTCTCGGCCCAAGCTTCATCAGTTCAAAACTGCGCTCAGCCACTTTAACTGCGGCTGCGGCCATGTCCGCGCGAGATCTGGCGTTATCGACTTGTTGCTGAGCGATCGCGCCGCTGCCGAGAAGCGTCTGCAGACGCTTCCACTCCAACTCGGCGTTCGCCGAATCGGCGCGGTACCGGATCAGCTCGGCTTCGGCCCTCGCTACTTCCTCGGGACGATTGCCGGTCTCCAATTCCTTTAGTCTCGCCTCCCCTGCCCGCAGTGTAGCCTCGGCCTGCTGGACCTGGGCCCGATATTCTCTGTCATCCAGGCGGACGAGCGGCTGGTCTTTCCGCACCTTGTCGCCTTTCTCGACGCCGATCCAGGCCACCTTGCCCATAACCTTGGAGCCGATCTGGATCTTGTGATGCGCGACAATGTAGCCCGCAGCCTTCAGAACTTCGCCGGCGCTCTCCTTGGTATCAGCTGTTTGACTTGCAGCCGGCTCGGCGCTTGCCGCTTGCTTCTCCGCGGAGTTATCCGACGCTTGCCTGAAATATCCGGAAAAGAGGGCAAAAGCGCCAGCACCGATGAACAGGAAGACCAGGGCCAAGAGCCAATGAGTTCCTCCGCTCCTCTTGAAACCGCCTTTTCGTTCCGGATCTATCCGTAGACCTTTGAGATCCTTTTCCATTGTTTGCCTCTTCATTGAGTGTGACCGGGCTCTCCTGAGCCCGGCACCGGACTCTGGAGAGTCCGGCCACAATAAAACCGGAGCAGCTAATCACGCAATACTTCCACCAGCTTGATTTTCGCCGCGCGGCGCGCCGGAAGTATACCGCCCAAGACTCCGACGATTGCGGCAAAAGCCAGGCCTCTCAACAAAATCGACGGTGTGATCCGGAAGTGGAACAGCACTTCGCTAAATGACATGAAGTTGGCTGTCCCGGTGGAGAGCCCGTGCAGCGGCAATGCCATCAGACATCCAAGGACCCCGCCGATGAGCGCCAGAATCACCGATTCAATCAGAAACGAAGACAGAATGCTCCGCCGCTTGAATCCGAGAGCTCGCAGAGTTCCGACTTCCTTGATCCGGCCCAGTACCGCGGAGTACATCATGTTCATCGCCGCGAAGCAGGAACCGATTCCCATGACGACGGCGATGAAGAAGCCCAGGGCCTTTATTCCGATCGAGCTGACCGTCTGCTCCTTGAAATAGGCCTTCTGGTCGATGGCCTGCAGATGGATGCGCTGATCGTCTTCGATTCTCTTCTTCAGCCGGGCCGCAGCCTGGGCATCGGTCGCCTGGAGGACGATCGAAGAGTAAATCGGCCGGTCCCATTCCTGGGCGACATCCTCGTAATCCGCCCAGACCTCGGAATCGTAGGTGGTACCTCCTGCTTCGAGCAGGCCAACGACCCGCCAGTCGCTGCGGCCAATGTGAATACTCTTCCCTACCTGCATGTCCCTAAAGCGCTTGGACAACGATTCGCTCACCACCAATTCCCGCACACCCTCGCGGAACTTCCTCCCGGTCGTAATCCTGACCTCCGGCCTCATTTTGAACGCCTCGTCGGAGACCCCGCGAATCAAAACATTCGAGCTTTCACCCGTCAGCCGGGGGTGGTTGATGATGACCGTGATTTCCCCCGAAGCCAGAGGTTCACCTGAGGAATCCCGGGCGATGCCGTCAAGCAGTCGGACGGTGTCGAACAGGCCGCGGTCAAAATAGCTGTTCGACTCATTAAGCGAACCCTGGCGGATGACCACCAGGTGGTTTTCGTGCCCGGTTTCGATGAACGTGGAATCAAGACCGTTCACCAAGGCATTCATGACGATAAAGATCGCTACCGTGAGTCCGATCCCGATTGCAGTCATCAGCGTCCCGACCCAACGGACCAGGAGGCTGCGCAAATTGTATTTCAAGGGTATTCTCATAGCCGCCTCCTTAGACCACTCGCCTCAGGGCATCCACGACCGAACGACGCGAAGCTTGCCAGGCCGGGATCCCGGCCGAGACGATACCTACCGCGAGACCAATTAACGCACAAAGTGTCAACGTCTGAGGCGTCACGTAAAAACGCTGCAGAAAACCGGCGGTCATCTGCGACAGGTCCAGATTTGAGTACAACAGGCGTGCGCCCCACGAGCCGATCAACGAGCCCCCGAGTGTGATGAAGATTGCCTCGGACAACAACAGGAAGAGCACGTGCCAACGGCGAAAACCGAGCGCCTTGAGGATGCCGATTTCCCGCGTTCTTTCCCGTATCGACATCGCCATAGTGTTAGCTGCGACGAGAACGATGGCGAAGATGACACCCGAGCAAATGCTGGTAATAAGCAGCTGAACGTTTCCCATCATCGAGATAAAACCCAGGACGAAGGCCTTCTCTGTCTCCGTTTTCGTCGGAGCGGTAGAGTTCTGAAAAAGAGCGTCCACTTTTTCGGCAACAGTCGGAACGACCTCGGGAGACTTCGCTTTGAGGATGTAAAAACCACAAAAGCTCGGGTTGTTCATTCCCTCATTGAAGTACTCCCAATGGAAGAACAGGGAGCTTTCATCCGGACCCTCATACAGCCCGCGCAACGTGAGCTCCGGATTCATGGGGAACACGGTGCCTTTCAGGAAGATTTTCTCTCCCAGCTTCCAGTTGAACCGTTTGGCCAGCTTCCGGCCGGCAATGCAGCCGGTCCGGTCCTTCAGGAACGCCTGCTTTTCCGCCTCATTCATTCGCAGGTCATTGCCGTACACCTCAAACATCTGGTCGGTGGTCAGGGCGAACTGCGCGAAGAAGTTGGACGGGTCTTTGTACACTCCCCCGAACCACATTGAACCCACAACCCCGGTGACTCCCGGCACCGAAGCGATCTTCTGCTGATGAGCCATGGGCAGGATATTGGCCAGCGAGACCTTGTGGCGCGTGATCAGCCGCAGCGCTGAGTCCGGAGTGCTGGGTGGCTCGTTCAGCTCCGACAGAACCGTCAGGAGGGTGGCCACGAGGAACAGCGAAACGGCGATGCTCGTGACCGTCAGGAGGGTTCTCCGGCGGTTGCGAAAGACATTCCTGAGCAGAAAGGGTAGGAATTTCATAACAGTCTGGTTTTCCTCCTACGCAGGCAATGTAACGTGGGGCAATGAGACGGGTCAAAAGGTGATCGGCGGACGGAGGGAATTCTCGGATGAACGGCAGAATTTGAGCGGTCGATGAGAGGTCACCCGCGGATAACACGGATACACGCGGATAGCGCGGATCGATCAGCCTTATCCGCGTGATGTCCGTGTTATCCGCGGGGGTCAGCTTTTCAGAAACCCATTGTTCTTCAACACATCAATCAGTTCCTGGACGGAAGCCGCTGACTTCTGCAGCGCGGCCCGCTCGTCGGTTGTCAGGCTGATCTGGATGACTTCTTCCACACCCCGGCAGCCGAGCTTCACCGGAACGCCGATAAAGAGGTCGCTGATGCCGTACTCCCCTTTCAGAAGGGCAGCACACGGCAGGATCTTCTTCTCGTCGTGAAGGATCGATTCGACCATTTCCGCGACCGCTGCCGACGGCGCGTAGAAGGCGCTTCCGGTCTTCAGCAGCTTGACAATCTCGGCGCCTCCATCGCGAGTCCGCTGAATCAGTGCCGCGATTTTGTCCGGAGGCAGGAGCTCGGTGATGGGAATCCCACCAACTGTTGAGTACCGGACCATCGGGACCATCGTGTCGCCGTGCCCGCCGAGGACAAACGCCTGGGTGCTCTCGACCGATACCTCAAGCTCCTGGGCAATAAATGTCCGCAGCCGGGCTGAATCGAGGACTCCCGCCATGCCGACAACTCGTTCTCGGGGGAAGCGGCTGGTCCACATCGCCATGTGACACATGGCGTCGAGCGGGTTACTGACCACCAGGATGATGGCGTACGGGCTGTGCCGTGCGGCGTGCTGGACGACGTCCTGCACGATGGCCGCGTTTTTCAAAAGCAGATCGTCGCGACTCATGCCGGGTTTGCGCGCGAGGCCCGCCGTTACGACAATAATGTCCGACCCCTCGCTCGCCTCATAGGCATTACTGCCCATCAGAAAGGAGTCGTAATCCTGAAGAGGACCGGATTCGAGCAGATCGAGCGCTTTGCCTTGCGGCAACCCTTCGACCACATCGACCAAGGTCACATCGCACAGTTCTTTTTCGACCAGTCTCTGGGCGACGTTAGACCCGACGTTCCCCGCTCCGATAACCGTGACCTTGTTCCTTTCACAACGTGGCATAGATCCTCCCGGAGAAGGATGAAGGAAGAAGGATGAAGGATGAAGAAACCGCTGAAAACCGACAACTCACAAAGACGAACGTCAATTTCATGCTTTTTGTCAGTCGTCAGTTGTCAGTGTTTTTCATCCTTCATCCTTCATCCTTCATCCTTCATCCTTCTCTTAGTTCATGTTCTCGATGATGGCCGACGCGAACTCGCTGGTTTTTAGAACGACCGCACCCTCCATTTGGCGCTCGAGGTCGTACGTGACCCGGCGCTGCAGGATCGTCTTGGCCAGCCCGGAATACACAGCTTCAGCTGCTTCCTTCCAGCCAAGGTACTGGAGCATCATGACGCCGGACAAAATCAGCGATCCGGGATTCACCTTGTCCTGCCCGGCATACTTGGGGGCCGTTCCGTGCGTGGCCTCAAAGAAAGCCACCTGGTCGCCGATGTTCGCTCCCGGCGCCATGCCCAGCCCCCCGATCTGCGCAGCGCAGGCGTCGGACAGGTAGTCGCCGTTCAGGTTTGGCGTCACCAGCACCTCGTACTCATCCGGCCGCAGCAGAACCTGCTGGAACATGGCATCCGCGATCCGGTCATTGATCAGGATTTTGCCGTCCGGGATGTGCCCGCCATGCTTTTCCCACAACTCCGCTTCCTCGATGCACAACTCCTTGAATTCCTCGCGGGCCACCTGGTATCCCCAGTCGCGGAAGGCGCCCTCAGTGAACTTCATGATGTTGCCTTTGTGGACGAGCGTGACGCGTTTCAAACCATTTTCCACAGCGTGGCGAATCGCCATGCGCACGAGGCGCTTTGTGCCAAAGACGGATATCGGCTTGATGCCGATTCCCGAATCGGCCCTGATCTGCTTGGAGAAACGGCCGTTGATGAAATCAATGACGGCGGATGCTTCCTGGGACCCGGCCGCCCATTCGATGCCGGCGTACACGTCCTCGGTGTTTTCCCGGAAAATGACAACGTCCAGCTTCTGGGGTTCCTTTACCGGTGAAGGGACACCGGGGATATACCGGCAGGGCCGGACGCACGCATAGAGATCCAAGACTTGCCTGAGCGTAACATTCAGGCTGCGGATACCCCCGCCCACCGGCGTGGTCAGCGGGCCTTTGATGGCAACCAGGTGAGCGGAAACCGTCTCGATTGTCTCCTTGGGGAGCCATTCGCCCGTCTTCTGTTTCGCTTTCTCGCCTGCCAGGACCTCCCGCCACACAATTTCGCGGTTGCCGCGGTAAGCGGCCTGGGCGGCGCCGTCGAGCACGCGGCGCGTGGCCCTCCAGATATCCGGGCCAATGCCATCCCCCTCGATGAACGGAATAATCGGTCTGTCCGGTACCTGGATCTTATTGTCTCGGAAATAGATCTTCTCCCCGCCGTCTTGATTCATCGCAGACGCGCTCCTCCCTTGTGTCAGTTGAAATTGATTCTTCAGGTGCGTATGAGCATGCACCTGACAGGCAACAACAAGTGAGTCTATTTTAACGGCGGATATTAGTCAAACTAGCGGCAGGGACGGGGGTTAGGGGGGAGGACCGGCTGTTAGTTAACCCTGCGGGCAACGGGGACGCAGCTGGAGTCGCGGTTGTGCCGTGAAAGAGAGTGGCTACAGCCTCTCAATCAACCGTGCGAGCAGCGCCAGTCTGGGGGCAAGCGAACTGCGCAGCACGTATTCGTCCCAAGTGTGCGCTCCTTCGCCTTCCGGTCCCAGCCCATCGAGCGTAGGAACACCGAGTGCGGCAGTGAAGTTGCCGTCGCTCCCACCGCCGGCTTCCCCTTCCCACAACTCAAGCCCGAGCTCAGCTGCCAGCGCCTGGGCGGACGCAAACACTTCCCGCGTCTTATCCGTCCGGACCATGGGAGGCCGGTCAATAGAGCCGGAGAGAACGATTTGCGCGCCCGCAGTTATCGCCTGGCGCCCGCGCAGCGCTCCGTCAACCCGTTTCCCCTCTCCGGCTTCCCGGAACCTCACGTCGATTGCCGCGGAGGCGTGATCGGGTACGACGTTGCAGGCCGTTCCTCCCTCGATGAGGGTGAAGTTAACCGTCGTTCCTTTTTCGAGATCCTCCAGGCACTTGATTTCCGCTATCTGCAGCGCGATCTCCTCGATCGCGTTGACTCCCTTCTCCGGCTCCAGCCCTGCATGGGCGGCGCGGCCCTGCACTTTGAGCCGGTACATCCCGCTGCCCTTGCGAAAGGTCTTGAGCCCTCCGCCGGGGAGCGCCGGTTCAGTGACGAGGACGACGTCGCTCTGCCTTGCGAACTCCTCGATGACTTCCCGGCTCTCAAAACTGCCCGTCTCTTCGTCCGTGGTGTACAGGAATCGAACGGCGCGCCGCGGTCGAATAGTCCCCCCTGCAAGAAACTCCTGGATCTTCAGAGTGAGCGCCACCCCGGCTTTCATATCGAAAGCACCCGGCCCGTAAATCCGCTCGCCGTCAATGCGGAAAGGATTTCGCTCCGCCGCCTGTGGAGGCCAGACGGTATCCAGGTGACAAAGGACGAGAATTCGACCCTCGGAACGCTCAGGCTGCCACTCGCCCCAAACGATGTCGCCAACTGCGTCTTTCTTGATGAGGTTGGCAGGGATAAGGCTTTTGCCGAGATGAGCGGTAACAAACCGGCTCACGGAATCAACCAGTTGCTTATCGCCCGAAGGAGAAGGCAGGTCAACGAGCAGCTTGAGGGTGTCTGCCAGAGAAGCCTCGGCGTAGACACATCGCTTGAGGAAATCGGTGTCAATCACCCGTCCTCCAACAGAATATCTTAGAGCTTTCGGCCCCGTCCGATCACTTTGTCGAGGATATCCTGGGCGATCTCTTCGATCGATTTCCCCGTCACGTCGATCACGGGCCAAATCGTGTTCTGTTTGAAAATGTTCTCGGTATGCGCGAGCTCTTCCTTGACCCGCTCCAAGTCGGCGTAGCTGCTGTCGTTCACGCCCAACTGCCTGAGACGCTCCGTTCGGACCTCGGTCAGGCGGCTTGGATCGATCGTCAATCCCACGATTTTGTGCTGATCGACCTCGAACAGTTCCTTCGGCGGCTTCATCCCGAGGACCGTCGTCACATTGGCCACTTTCCAGCCTTCCTGTGCCAGATAGATGCTGACAGGAGTCTTCGAAACGCGGCTGACGCCGACGAGAATCAGATCGGCCGACCCGATGTCCTTGATGGATCTTCCGTCGTCGTGGCGAAGGGCGTACTCGATCGCGTCGATGCGGTTGAAGTACTCCTCATCGACCCGATGCAGCAACCCCGGTTTCGCGACCGGCGGCTTCTTGAAAAAACCGGCCAGAGAATCCATGAGCGGCCCGAGAAGGTCAACTGACTGAATTCCCTCCTCATCGGCGCGCCCTTTCAAGAAGGAACGCAACTCCGAGCCGACGAACGTGTAGACCACCAGGGTGTCTTCCGAGGAGGCGGCAGATGCTGCTCTCAGGATCTCGCGGATCTGCTCCCTCTCGCGGATGTTAGCATAGCGGGTAATGACAACGTCTTCCTGGAACTGAGCCATCGCCGCCTTCAACATCCGATACGCGGTTTCGCCAGTTCCGTCACTCATCACCAGGACGTGGTAGCTCGGCATCTGTCGCTTCCTTAGAAGTCAGGAGTCAGGAGTCAGAATGAAGAACTTGACGTCACTCCTGCTCGTCATTCCCTATTATTCTTACTCCTTAATCCTGACTTCTCATCTCTTTTTTTATTCTGACTTCTGACTCCTGACTTCTGACTCCTGCTTCTTATCTGACTCCTGCTTTTTAAGCGGATTCCTTCAAACGGTTTTTCAATCCCTCGATGGCGTCAATCTGCGACGGGTCCTCCTGGTTCAAGAAGGCCAGGTAAACGCTCGCATAATCACCGAGCAAGACCAGGGTCCAGAGGCGCTCAAGCCACGTTTCACCGTCAGTCCAGAATTCGAGGACAGCACCGGAACGATCCGCGAGCATCTCCCTCGTGATCTCCGCTCGAATCTGGATGCGCAGGTGATCTTCGCGATCCCTCAAGAAAACCGGGAGGATTTGTCGAAGGCCCGGAGTGGGATGCTTCCAGCCGACAATCTCGTTGTGATTCATCTCCGGCAGCGAAGCCGAATAGGCCAGTTGCTTCGCGTTTTCCGAAACCTGGCAGCGCCACCGAAGAGCGATGACGTCCAATCGATCCTGGCTGCCGTAAATGACCGGAATCTTCCGGTACAAGCTCCGGGCGAGCGCCTTGGCCTGATTCTCCTCCAAAGGACACTCGGGAGCGAGAAGCTGAATCTTGTGGCGGACCCAGCTGATGGAATTCCTCACCTCGGCAGAATAGTCAGGAGCAAGACCCAGACGGGTCAGGGCCTGCAGGATAGGTATGGCGGAGTACGCAAGCGCAGTTCGGGGCGGGTAACCGGTCGGAATCTTGATGCACGGGCAACCGGCTGCCTCGGCCATCCTCTCGATTTGTCCGCCGGAGGTGATGCAGAGCAGCCTTGCGTCGGCGGCCCTGGCTTCCTCGAAAGCCGAGATTGTCTCCTCGGTGTTCCCCGAGTAACTCGACAGGATGACGAGCGTCGACTCGTCGACGAACCCGGGGACCGAATAGCCGCGGTTGACGAGCATGGGCAGTCGCAGGGATCGGCCGAGGTAAGCTCGCAGAAAATCTCCGCCGATGGCAGATCCGCCCAATCCCGAGATCACGACGTTCCGGACGGAACCGGCGTCGGCGGGGAGATCGGCTGAAAGTCCAATTCGGAGCGCTTCCTCGATTTGCCGATCGAAGCGCCCAAGGATATTGAGAATCCCCCGCTCGTCCAGCTCACTCAGGTGTACCAGGTCGTCCAACATCTCGCTCACAATGGCGCCACTCCCCTGTTAGTTATCTTGAATCGACTGAAAACGTTAAACTTTACCATTCAGCCTGTTGAAGCGCAAGGCGGAGGGGGTTGAGGTTCCGGGACCGCTCATACGAGAGCCTTTGCCCCCGGAGGGGGCGGATGTCTATAGTCTCGGTAGTCAAGAGCGGGATTGGCGCCCCAGCGGGGCGCGATGTTCTGATAAATCACGGAACATCGCGCCCCCCTGGGGCGCCCTTTCGTTCCTGCTCGATTTACTACAAACATCCGCCCCCGACGGGGGCAAGCCTCTTTTGTCAGCGACTATCCGCCGTCTGGCGCCAGTAACTTTCCTTCACCCCCCTACAAATACTCCTCCGGCCCGTTACGCCTGAGTTCTTCGACAATCTGCTTGACGTCTTCCGACTTGTCTTTCCTGCAAATCAGGACCACGTCAGGGGTCTCGACAACGACCAGTCCCTCGACGCCAACGAGGGCGACCAGCTTGCCGGAAGCCGAGTGAACGAGGCAGTCGCGGCTCCCATACTGCACGTAGCGGGTGTTTGCCGCAATCCCGCTTTCGTCCTCACAAAGCAGATCTTCGACGGCGCGCCAATTACCCACATCGTTCCAATCGAGCCCGCAAGGAATGGTTGCCACCTTCTCGGCCTTCTCCATCACGCCGAAGTCAATCGAGACGCGAGGAGCGCGTGAGAACAAGGCTTCCCGCTTTTCGGCGTTTTCCCAGTCGGCATCGATCTCGAGAAGGATTTCGTGGAGCTCCGGCATGTGTTGCCGGAACTGCTCGAGGATCGTGCCTACCGTCCAGACGAACATGCCGCTGTTCCAGTAGTACTCCCCGCTCGCCAGAAATTCGGCCGCTTTTTCGCGAGCAGGCTTCTCGGCAAATCTCGCGACCCTGAAGGAGGGTCTTTCCTTCTGCTCGGGGATCTGTTCCGCCCTTTGAATGTAGCCGTACCCCGTTGACGGAAAGGTGGGTTCGATCCCGAAAGTGACGAGCCAACCCTGCTCGGCCAATCGGGCAGCGTGATGCAGGACTGCGTGGAACTCATCCACCCGGCCGATAGAGTGATCGGCGGGGAGCACCGCCATCACCGCATCTCCTACGGTCCGTCGTAAGTGCAGAGCGGCAAGCCCGATACAGGGAGCGGTGTTGCGTGCAACCGGCTCGACGATCAACTGCTGCGGACCGAAGTCCGGCTGTTGCTTGCGAACGAGCTCCACGTATTGCCGTCCACAGACCACATAGACGTCTTCAGGCCGGGCTAATGGGGCCAGCCTGGCTACCGTCTCCTGGAGCATGGTCCGCGTCCCGGTGATCGCAAGGAACTGTTTGGGGCGTCGCTCACGGCTGAGCGGCCAAAACCTGGTTCCCTGCCCTCCGGCCATAATCACAAACTTCACTGGGTACCTCCGGACTCGACAAAAAACGCGTCAGCGAAAAGCTTCACGTCTTCCGGCTCAAGCTCTTTGACCCCGCCAAGAAACTCATTTTCGAGATCCGGTCCGCCGCCCGCAAAGACATGGAGGGCCAGGCCCGTGAGGAAAGAGTCGACGTTTTGTCGCTGCAGGTAGAAGCGAGCAATCGAGCGCGAAACGGCAGCCATGAACAGGTCGCGCCGGGGCGGTTCCTTCTTCAGCTCCAAGAGCCTTTTCATAACCTCCTGCCGCCCTTGCTGTGGACCGCCGAGTGGTTCAAAACGTACGGTAATAAAACCGCCTCTTAAATAGGCGGCGTGCGAGAAGTCGGTCAGGAGCGCGGCTCCCTGTTTCTCCCAGAGTTCTTCGACGAGTGGGCCGCCCCAGCCGCCCAGCAGGCTCTCGATGACCTGAAGCACTCTCTCGTCCCGGCTCCTGCGAGCTGGCCCGGCGAAAACGAGCAGGTCAGGCTGTGGTTCACCCACCGATTGGGCCGGTTTGGGTTCTTCCTCCGGTGTCTTGACCTCGGCCGGCTTGAGCCGTCGATCGCTCAGGGTCGTGACGAAGCTTTCAAGGAACGAGGTGCCCTGAACGTCTCCGCGCACCAGGATCAAAGGATGGGTCTCGCCCATTTGTGTTTTCCGCCATTCCTGAACCGTCGGCAAATCGAGCTGGTTCAAGTCCTCCGCCGTTCCGAAACGGTGTTGCCCGTAGGGATGCTCCTTCCAGATGGCCCCGCCAGGATTGACCTGGTTCTGATCCTGGTCAAGCCGAAGCCGTGCAACCGCGTTCACCCGGGCGGCATTCACGTCAGTCTCCTCGACCTGCACCTGCCGGGCCCATTCGATCAGGGTGCGAAGCAGCTCGTTCAGATGATTCGAGAGCACGATCGCCTGAAAGCCGAAGAAGTCGGGTTCGTCCACGACCAAGATTTTCGCTCCAATCTGGTCCAGGTCCCCGGCCGCTGCCGTTCCTTTCTTCCGCAGAGCGGTTTTGATGATCGACTCCAGCATCACCTGGGTGATGCCCCGTTTCCCCACGGCCTCGTTGTAACGGCCGCCGGGATAGAACAGTCCCACGTGGACAAGAGGAGCTGAATGGTCTTCCTGGTAATACACGTCCGGACCGCGAACCACCGATGTCTTCTTTAAGTCGTATTTCAGGTACTTCGACTTGAAGGATACAACGGGCGCGAGGGAAGGTCCCTCGGTCCGAATGGCGAGCTCCTTTGTCTCCGTCAACTTCGTGACGGCCGGAGGCAACAGCGTCCGCATCATCTCCTGGTAGGTCTGCTGGGTGAACGTCCGGGCCTCCGCGCTCTCGGGCAACAATTCGGTAACGGCCAGGTTGGAGAGGTCGAGGTACCGGGCAGCTGCCTTCTTGACGTCGTCCATCCCCACAGCCACGATGCGCTGCGGAATCGCTTCACGCTCCAATCCCTTCCCCAGCAATTCATGCAGCCCGAGCAAGGATGCGCGCTCTTCCATGGTGGCCAGGCGGGAATAATGGTCAGTCAGGAAAAGCGCCTTGGCGCTCTCCAGCTGATCTTCATTGAGGCCGTGCGTCCGAATCACATCGACCCGGGCCAGAATGCCGACCTCCATGGCATCAATGACCCCCTCGTCGGGGACAAGCGTGATGACCAGCGATCCATTCTCCTCAAAAGCAGGATTCGAGGCCTCGGCCAGCACCGCGTGGCCTTCCACCTGGACGGCCGACTGGAGCGTCGAACCGCTTCCCTGTCCCAAGGCGTACGTGACCAGCAGGAATGGATAGAAGTCCGGATCACCGCGTCCGGGTCCCCGGTATCTCAGGAAAACATAGGGCTGACTCACCTTGCCTTGCGAAAAAGTATAGGCGAAACCAGTGAGTGCGGGCTCGCTGGTCACTTTCTTGTCTTCAGCCCCGGCCCGGCCTTTCCCGTAGAGCTCAACCAACTTTTCGAGCAGCTGTTCCCGGATCACTCCACCGACTATTCCGAGGATGGTGTTTGGCTTCCGGTAGTGGCGCGCGTGGAATGCGCGCAGCTTTCCGAGATCCAGCTGATCGACCGCACCCGGCTCACCCTTCGCGACCAGCCTGGTCTTAGCCAATTCAAGGGCCCCGGGTTGTCGGCGTCGCTCTTCCTGCAGCAACTGCTTCTCGCGGAGCACGATGGGCTCGGCGAGCTTGGGAAACGAAAGCAGCTCGGAGTGAAGCGTCAGGATTCTGGCGATGTTGTCGACCGGAGCAACCGAAGAAAAGACCGTCGTGTGCGGACCTGTCTCAATTCGGGCCGTGCCGCTCAGCTTTTGGACCCCGTCCGCAAAACCAGAATTTCGCAGCAGGAGACGAGCCAGCAGGGTCGCTGCGCCCGGGTCCTGGCCTTCATCCGCTGTTCCAGCCTGAATGGTCGTCTGGACCACGACCAACGGGTCAGCCGCCTGCTCTTCCACGAGCACCACCAGGCCGGATCGCAGGACTATCCGCGCGGTGTTTCCCTGGTCGTCTCGGGATTCGATAGCGCGAAGATACGCGGGCGGACCGGCTGGCTTGGGCGGCGAGGTTGGACGCCGGGCTCCCGTCTGAGGCTGGAGAAAGGACACGACGACTAGCAGAAGGGATGCCCAGACCATGAGAAAATCCTATCAACCCAGGATTTTAAAAGCAATCGGCCCCCCAAGCGCCCAAACATGACGGAGGCCGTTTCCCGGCAACCCGGCGTTCTGCCTCGGTTTCGCAGGCCGGGGATTTTGATGTATCGTATTAAGCGAGGCACAAGAAGGAAGATGACCATTAGAGAAATAGATCAGCACCAGATCATCGAGGGCCTCAAGAACCAGAACGCGGATACCATCGATGAGTTCGTGCATCAGTTTTCCAGACCTTTGTTCGGCGTCATTCTGAACTACACCAAGAACCCTTCGGACGCGGAGGAAATCCTCCAGGATACGCTGCTTAAGATAATAAGGAAGATAGAGACGTTTCGCGAGGAGAGCGATATCTGGCCATGGATCAAGCGGATCGCGGTCAACAATTCGATCATGTGGCTCCGGAAGTATCGCGCCGCGCGCGAACGTGAGATTCAGCTCGATGACTCTCTACCGCAGTTCACCACCGACGGCCAGTACATTAACCCCCCGTTTGGGTGGAGTGTGGACCCCGAAGAAGTTATGCTCAACCGGGAACTGGGCGGCGAGCTCTACGACGCCATTCAGGCACTCCCGTTCGAGTACCGCGTTCCTCTGGTCTTGAGGGATATTGAAGGCTATTCAATTAAACAGATTTCATCTCTTCTCGGGTTGAAGGAACCAACCACGAAGACCCGAATTCACAGGGCCCGCCTTTTTGTCCGGGAAAAGCTCGCTCATTACTTCGAGGCCACCATATGAAAGGCGATATTAGCTGCAGAGACTGCGTGGACCTGCTGATGGATTATATCGAGCACAACCTCGACGCGCGAACGTACACCCGGCTCGAAGAGCACCTTCATTCCTGTCCTCCCTGCATCCATTTCCTGAAGTCCTATCGAAAGTGCTCGGAATTGGCTGGACAGCTGAGAGATCAGCGAGTGCAGATCCCGCTGGAGTTGGAGAGCCGGCTCAAAGGATTCTTGAAGGAGGAAATCAAGAAACCGCAGCAGCCGGCCAAGTAGCAGCTCACAGAGCCGTGAGCGCAGCGTTTTTCAGCGGAGCGACCCGGCCCGTGCCGTTAGCACCGAGCGCACACAGGGTTATTGCCAACGGCACGGGCCGGGTCGCTGCGCTGAAAAACGCTGCGCTCACGGCTCTGTCACCAATCCCTAGCCGCATCTTAGCAGCACGTACATCGCTCCGCCGCCGCCGTCGACGAGCCGGGCTGAAGTGTAGGCCGCCACGAAGCGCGAGGAGCGACGGCGTGAGAGCCAGCGTTCCACCCGATTCTTCAAAACCGGAACCGGGCTTGGAGAGTTCTTGCCCCGGCCGTGAATGATGCGCACGCAACTGAACCCGCGCCGGCAGCAATCCTGTACGAATTCCTCGAGTCTCTCGACCGCTTCCTTCTGACTGAACCCGTGAAGGTCCAACTCGGCCTGTACCGCGAAGCCGCCTTCCCGCAGCTTTTTCAAAAGCCGGGGGTCCCAGGCTTGGGTACCGCCTTCGACGTACTCGTTCGTCAGGAAGATTTCGGCATCGTCGGCCTCCTGGAGAGCGCGAAGAAAAACGCGCTCGGGATCCTCGTCCTCCTCGGCGGGCCGTTCGCTGCCCGTTCGGTCCGGTTGGGACCAGTTCGTCCTGGTGACTCGGACCTTCGGTGCTCCGCCAGGCAGAGGAGTCACGCCGGACATTGCCTGTCGAAAAATCTCTTCATCGTCCAGGCCCTCGGCCAGGTCCAGATCAGGCGGATAAAACTTCTCTTCGAAGCTGGTCTTCTTTTTCACCGCAGATCCTCGACTGATCATAGTCGGCTCCCGGGACTCTGGGGCATATATATCACACCGGTCCACGCTTTCGGGATTAGCCGCATGACTCAATAGGAGACGTCTTATTTAACAGAGATATAATACCAGCACTTGGTTGCATCCCGCGTTTTTTCAACTCGACGCGCTTGTCCGCTTGACTTATTCTTAAGGGCCTATGGACGAGAACCGGGACCGGACTTCAGTGCAATCCTTAGACTCAGCCACGACTTCGGTCGGGGCGCAGGCTATGGCGCGCGTCGGGCGCTACCGATGGGTGATCTGCGGGCTTCTGTTCTTTGCGACAACCGTAAACTACGTGGACCGGCAAGTCATCGGGATCCTCGCCAGGGACCTCCAGACGATCATCGGCTGGTCGGAACTTGATTACGGGAATATCGTGGCTGCCTTTAACGCGGCCTACGCGCTCGGCCTGCTCGTTTCCGGGAGCCTGATCGACCGCTTCGGAACGAAAATCGGTTACGCCCTGGCGCTGACCATCTGGAGTCTGGCCGGCATGGCGCACGCCCTCGCACGCACGCCACTCGGATTTGGCATCGCCCGGGCCGCCCTCGGACTTGGCGAAGCCGCCAACTTCCCGGCCGCTGTCAAAACGGTGGCCGAGTGGTTTCCCAAAAAGGAGCGTGCGCTCGCCCAGGGGATCTATAATGCCGGCACTAACGTCGGCGCTGTGGTCGCTCCGCTGACCGTTCCATGGATTGCAGTGAACTGGGGATGGCAATGGGCATTTATTCTCACGGGCGCCCTCGGATTTTTGTGGCTCCTGTTCTGGCTCCCCATGTATCGGAAGCCGGAAGAGCACCCCAAGTTGTCGAAGGCCGAGCTGGCTTACATCCAATCTGACCCGCCAGACCCGCCGCAAAAGTGGCGCTGGATTCAATTGCTGCCGCACAAGCAGACGTCGGCTTTTGCCATCGGTAAGTACATGACTGATCCTGTGTGGTGGTTCTATCTTTATTGGGCGCCGAGCTTTCTGCGTGATAAGCATGGCGTCGATCTTTCCAGCGTCGGACTCCCGCTCATCGTGATTTACGTCGTCGCGGATGTCGGGAGCATCGGCGGCGGCTGGCTCTCCTCGAGCCTGATCAAGCGCGGTTGGTCGGTGAACGCCGCCCGCAAAATCGGCTTGCTGACTTGCGCGCTCACGGTCCTGCCCATCATGCTGATGCCGTATGCCGGCTCTTTATGGGTTGCCGTAAGCCTGTTCTCTATGTCCGCCGCTTCCCACCAGGGATTTTCGGCCAACATTTTTACGTTAACAAGCGATATGTTCCCACGCGGAGCGGTCGGGTCGGTAGTCGGTGTCGGCGGGATGGCCGGTGCCTTCGGTGGCACGACCATGGCCGTTATTACAGGCTACATCCTGCAGAGCACACGCTCGGAGATTTACCCGCACGGTAACTACATGCCTATCTTTTTCGCCGTCGGTCCCCTGTATCTGCTGGCCTTGCTCGTCATGCATCTGCTCGCGCCGAAACTGAAACCGGTCGACCCGGATGATTTGGCTCACCCGAAACCGTACTCCTTCGGCTCATTCCTGGGGTTCGGCTTCGTCGGCCTGATCCTCGGGTCGTTCTCCGGATCGCTGATCGG
>Ga0105104_10001093_pt1 | contig 20661 bp, 18 predicted proteins | sample PPLLaktember2015_3_FD_87034 | JGI IMG/M metagenome (GOLD analysis project Ga0105104, IMG submission 87034) | Freshwater sediment microbial communities from Prairie Pothole Lake near Jamestown, North Dakota, USA - PPLs Lake P7 Core (6) Depth... | ecosystem: Environmental > Aquatic > Freshwater >... | reverse complement strand
TACTGTGGACGCCTTCCGCGTCTTCGATATCGTTTACATCCTCACGAGTGGGGGACCTGCTTATAAAACGTTGACAATTACTTATTTGACTTATCTCAATTCATTCGCGTTCGGAAAACAGGGAATCGGCGCGGCATTGTCTTTTCTGATCTCTGCGTTTACCATCATCATGGCTCTTGTTTATATTCGCATCCTATATCGGCCTGAGGAGACTCAATAATGTCGTATCGTAAGTTAACCCGAAAGTTATTTTTGTCTCTTCTCATCCTGCCGGTGCTTTTCTTTATTTTCTTCCCCTTGCTTTGGTTGCTTAGCGCCAGCTTTTCCACACAAGTGGAATTGTTCGCGGTGCCCCCGCATTGGATTCCACAACAACCCACTTTCCAAAACTATCTTGATATTTTCTTTCCCAGCCAGGCTGCCTCGTCTGTTCCGCGTACCTTCGCAACGGCATTATTGAATTCCATCAAAATTGCCTCGGCGGTGACAATCATCTGTATACTTATTGGAAGCATGGCGGCTTACGCGCTGACGCGGATCCCATTCAAGTTCAATCGTTCAATTCAACTTGGAATCATCGCCACGCGTATGATCCCCGAGGTATCGCTGGTCTTGCCTCTCTTCATCATCGCTTCGAGTTTGCAATTGATCAACAAGCCTATCGTACTGATCATTACCTACATGAGTTTTGCCCTGCCTTACGCGATCTGGTTGATGGCAGCGTATTTTCAGACGGTTCCGATCGAACTGGAGGATGCTGCCCGTTTGGATGGCTGTTCCCGGCTGGGGATTTTGTTCCGTGTCGTCATGCCTATTTCTGTACCTGGCTTGGTTTCTACTGCGATGTTCGTCTTTCTGCTTGCCTGGGATGAATTCTTCTACGCTCTGATCTTCACCAGCACACTTGCTGCAAAAACCGTCCCTGTGGCAATTGCCGAATTTGTGGGCCGCTACGTAGTAAATATCAATGGAATGATGGCCGGAGGAATCCTGGCAGCCATTCCACCTGTTTTGGTGGCTCTGATTTTCCAGCGTTACATTGTGAGAGGCATGACGGCTGGAGCGGTGAAGGGCTAATTGTACAATTAACTGAATGGACAAAATGCCGATATGAGAATCCTGATCGCTGATGACGAATACCTGGTAAGGGCAAGCCTGATAAGCATGCTGGGGGAAATTAACTTGCCGGTTGCTTCCATTCAGGAAGCAACCACCGGTGATGAAATGGTCAGGAAAGTTCAACAGGATCTTCCCGATATCGCCTTTGTAGATATTCGTATGCCCGGACTCAGCGGGCTGGAGGCGATCAAAGCGGGACGACCATTATCGCCTCGAACCAAATGGTTCATCTTGACCGGTTTCCCCGAGTTTGATTATGCTCAGGAAGCTATCCGTCTGGGAGTATCTGGATATCTGTTGAAACCGGCCAGTCCGGAGGAATTGAAGAAAATCCTCATTGACTTTATGGAGGAGAACAAGAAGCAAAAAGCAGTCCAAAACAAGGAATTTGAACGGGAATTGATGGCGCTGCTCTATGGGCTGACATCCCTGGAGTTCGAAGATCCAGAGAGCTTCATTCGAAGGGCACATTTTACTGGTGCAATTCTCTATTTCGATAGTCACCTTTCGGAAGAAGTGGGAGCTGAACGGCAGTCTGCATTCTGCCGGACTGTGCAAGAGGTCATCAATGAAAATCTGGATAATTACAACAGGCTAGCTTTGGTGGTATTGCCAAACGGTGAATTGGCAACAGTTGGAGCCTGGGATCCTTTGCAGGATTGGCATGCTGAACAAGGCGTTCAAAAATATTTCAAAGCATTGGACGCTCAGGCTCGAAGCCTGAGCGTCGATGACTTGGCCTTGACCCTGATCAAGACAAAGGAGTCGCCCACTTATCAAGATTTAGTAGATCAGTTGGAGAACGTGCAGAAATTCGCTCCCCTACGGATTCTCATGGGAATTGGGAAATTGTTGGATGTTAACAGTCTCAGTCAACGCGCTGAAAATCCCAGCCAGATGGATCTCGCCAGCCAGATACAATCTCTTTGCCGCAGCTACCGGGACAGAAATCAGCTTAACTATGTCAAATCTCTGGAACGTCTTAAGAAGTCTTTACAGAAAGTAACTTCCAAGACTCAAAATCGTGAAACGGAGAATATAGCTGATTTCATCAGTCGCGCGGTCGGACGCCAGCTTAAGGGTGATGCGAATCCTGGACATTGGGTGCAGATACTTGAACAGTACGATCTATTGTTCCCGGTCAATGTACCCAAGGACGAATTTCAAAGCACGGATATCATTGATCAGGTGATCGGATTTGTGGATGAGAACTTTATGGCGAACATCGGGATTGGTCAGATTGCCGAACAGTTGAATATCACGCCCAATTATTTGAGCACCTTATTCCATAGAAAGACAGGGACTAATTTCATGACGTATTTGAAAAAGATACGTATGTTGAAGGCCAAAGAACTGCTGGCTGATCCCAATATTCAAGTGCACCAGGTTGCCCAGCAGGTTGGCTATTTCAGTACTCGTCATTTCGCCAGGCTTTTTTTCGAGCATTACGGATGCCTTCCCTCCGAATACCGTGATAAATCCAGGTCTCACGAGAGTTGATATTTCGGCAATGCTTGTCCGATACAGATGATAAAAAGTGGAGAGCGAGTGATGTGACGAATCACTCGCTTTTTCATTCAGGCTGAGCCCGTTCGAAGGAAGGATAGGACTTGTAGAGAAACTGGCACATCGAGCGTAGTTTTATGTCATTGTAAGAATTATCCGCTGTGCTATCATAAAAACGGATGCATCCGAATCAACGCTACGCAACCATTTGAGGTATAGGCTCAATTGGGCATGGATATTCAATAGGAGGATCCACCCCCAAGTAACTCATATCATGCAACGGATTGTTGTACTCAATAATGATTTGCGCGATCCATAGACAGATGCTGTAAATGCTTTCTGCCAAAGGATTTGGTGTCCCTCATTCAGGAAAGAAGAAAGGATCAATATCATGAAGAGAATCACTGCTTTGCTAAGTCTGGTCATCATCTTGTCCCTGGCTGCTTGTGCAAGCCCAGCGACACCTGCTCCAGAGGTTATTCCTCCTGCGGAGCCGGAGGCTACCGAAGTGAGTGCGCCAACGGAGGCGAGCGAACCCGTGGAGGTTGTCACGATCTCGGTCATGACCAACCGCGTGGGCACACAGGCTGAATTACTGGAGCAGATTGCCCGGAAATTCGAGCAGGAGAATCCGGATATCAAAGTTGACTTTTCAGCGCCGGGTGCCGATTACGAGAAGTTGATGAAGATCAAGATGGCGGCCAACGATATGCCCGATGTGTTTTCCACGCACGGCTGGGCAAAAATCCGATACGGGGAATTCCTGCTTGATTTGAAGGATCAGCCTTGGGCTGCAGAATTGGATTCAGCCATCCAGCCGGCTGTGACCGATGAGACGGGCAAGGTCTACGTTTTGCCGATGGATCAGGAGAAAACCGGACCAGCGTTCAATGCAGATGTCCTCCAGGAGTATGGCGTTGAGGTTCCGCTTACCTGGGCAGATTTCATGGCGGCTTGTGAAACGATCAAGACCAAGAGCAATGGTGAGGTCGCTTGTGTCCACATGGGCGGCGCAGATTCCTGGCCCGTAGGGCAGTATTATGACTTCTTCTCGACGGCTCTGGCGATCAGCCCCACTCCAAATGATGAGGCGGCTCTGCTGGATGGGACGTACGATTGGACGAAATATACGGTTCTCTCGCAGAATCTGCTTGATCTCAAAACGAACGGTTATCTCAACGCCGACGCGTTAACCGCCAAATACACTGATTCGGCGGCGGCGCTCGCGGAAGGGAAAGCCGCTTTTGGGTTCTACGGTCCCTTCATCTGCGAAGAAGCGCTGAAGACCAATCCGAACTTCAATTGTGGAGTTATGCCGATCCCGTCCCTGGCAGAGGGTGACAAGCCTACCTTCGCGGGCGGCGAGCTTACCACATGGGGTGTATGGAAGGATTCCAAGCACGCGGACGCGGCCATCACGTTCGTAGACTTCTTTGCACAGCCTGAAAATGTGAAGGCTGTCGCTGAGTCCAACAAGGTCCCAGCCGGATTGACTGGTGTAGATGTCGATGCAGGCTATCTCACACAATATTACACACAATATTCCGACTTGCGCACCTTCACCTATTTTGATCGCATCTATCTGCCAAATGGCATGTGGGATGTGCTGTGCAAGAATGGCCAGGATGTTCTCGCAGGCGGCATTACTCCGGAACAGGCTACTGACAACATTGCCAAGGAGTATGCTCGGCTGCTCGACTCACAATAAACCTTTTTCTCCTCCTGGGTTTTGAATGTACCCGGGCTGAATATTGAGAGCGGCACATAAACCTGCGCCGCTCTCAATATCGAGAACTCAACATGGACATTGTTCAGTCTTCGGAAAACAAAATGCGAGAGACGAAAACGGCAGGTCGTCTGAAGAAATTCTTTGATTCCCCCGTGTCTCTCAATCTCATGTACGTTCCTGCCCTGCTTTTGTTCACCGTTTTTATTTACTATCCTATTGCTCAGGGAATCAAAATCTCGTTTACGAATTGGAATGGATATTCCGCGCATTACTCGTTTGTGGGACTTGAAAAATATCGTTACATGTTTACCGATATGAGAACCTACAAGGTAATTGTCAACACGTTGATCTATGGCCTGGGCAGCACATTATTCCAGAACATCTTGGGCCTTGCCTACGCGGTGCTGCTAAACGCCAAGCTCAAAGGAAGGGGGATTGTCAGGACCATCGTTTATTTTCCGGTTATTGTTGCGCCCATCATTATGGGCTATGTTTGGTATTTCATTTTTCAATATGACGGCGGTGCTCTGAACGACATCATGCTTGCATTGGGGAAGAAGCCGATCGATTGGCTGGGGAACGGTCCACGAGCAGTCTGGTTGATCACCTTTGCCAATACGTTTCAGTATATGGGTGTTGCCATGGTCGTTTATCTGGCAGGATTACAGGCAATTCCCAGAGAATATCTCGAGGCTGCCGATGTGGATGGTGCCTCCGGATTCTATAAGTTCTTTCACATAACCCTGCCCTTGTTGATGCCGGCAATCACCGTCAGTGTTGTGCTCAATATCATTGAGGGCTTGAAGTTATTTGATGTGATCATCTCAATGACCAATGGTGGTCCAGGGTATGCTTCGCATTCGTTGTCCACAATGATGTCTGATTTGTTCTTCGCAGGACAGGATGCGGGTTTTGCCGCTGCCCTGGGAAATTTGATGTTTGTGATTATTAGTTTGTTTGGCATAAGCTCGCTAAAGTTTTTGCGCAGGAAAGAGGTGGATCTATGATCAGGCTCATTAATTGGATCAAGAAAGTAATGAGCTATTTGATGGAGTTGTTCATTTCCATCGTCCACCTGATTCCCTTCTATATATTGGTCAATCTCGCCTTTAAGACTCGCCAGGATACCAGCTCAAAGTGGTTTCCACCTGATTACCTGTACCTAAAAAACTTTAGCGATGTATGGACTGAATCTCATCTCGGTTCGGCGCTCTTGAATGACTTGATCATTACCGTTTGCACGGTTGCACTGGTCGTTTTCGTGGGCGTTCTGGCGGCTTATCCTTTGGCGCGCTACCCCACCCGCTGGAACAATGGCGTCTACACGTTATCCATTTCAACCCTGATCGTTCCGGCGCTGACTGTCCTCGTGCCATTATATAAACTTGTGGTTGATATTCATGGGATCAGCACCTATTGGGCAATGGTCCTGGTACTAACCACCTTCTTCCTCCCAACCGTGATTTTTTTATACACAGGCTTCATTAGAACGATCCCCAGGGAACTGGACGAAGCCGCGTTAATTGATGGGTGTAATCGCTACGAGATTTTCTTCCGCATTATTTTTCCACTCCTCAAACCGGTGACAGCAAGCGTGATCATCATCATTATGCTCGGGGTCTGGAACGATTATCGATTCTCCCTCTTCCTCCTCCAAAAAAGATCGGTGCAGACCGTTCCACTGGTGCTTTCGCAATTCTTCTCACAGTTTCAAAATAATCTGCCATTAGCTGCCGCGGGCAGCCTGCTCAGCATGATCCCGATGGCGCTGATCTATCTTTTCTTGCAGAAGTACTTCGTCAGCGGGTTGGCAGAGGGCGCAGTCAAAGGCTAAGGCAAAACTGTTCGGGAGCATCTGTCAATGAACCTGCGTTATTGCGAGCAGTACCGGAAGTTTATCCTGACCACAGATCACACTGCCTACTGTCTCGGCATTGATCCTGAAGGCAGCGTTCAGCATCTCTATTGGGGGGAGAAGTTACCGTACCTCGAAGATTACCCCGACTGCCATGAAATCGGTCAGACGGTTGGCATCGGGAAGAATCTGGAAAACCCAAGAAACCTGCGTCTAAGCAATTTTTATTATCCATACGAAGCCACCAAAGCTGTGATCAATGAGGAATACACAGGTTGGGGTGGATTGAATTTTGTGGAACCTTGCCTGAAAGTGGATTTTTCTGATGGGGTAAGAGATCTGGTATTGAAGTATCACGCCCATGAATTCAAGTCCGACAGTGAGTTAGTGGTCACGCTCAAAGACGCTTATTATTCTCTCTTCGCGCATCTGCACTATCGCATATTCCCGGATGTAGATATTCTCGCCCGTTGGGTTGAGATCGAAAATCAGTGTAAAAAGAGCGTGTGCCTGGAAAGCGTGCAATCTGCCGTGTGGCATCTCCCGGACAATCTTGAGTATCGGTTGTCCTCACTTTCAGGCCGCTGGGCGGACGAATTCAATCTTGACCGGATGATGATTCCGCAGGGGAAGAAGGTCATGGAAAGCCGCCGCGGGATCACCAGTCATCACGAAACACCATGGTTTGCGCTCGATCCCGAAGGCGCCTCCACGGAAGAGAACGGTCCTGTGTGGTTCGGAGCATTAGCCTGGAGCGGAAACTGGAAAATGGTGATCGAGCGCACGTCCAATCAGCAGACGCGCCTCACAGCCGGGATCAATGATTTCGATTTTGCCTGGGAACTCAAGCCCGGAGAGACATTCAAGACGCCGGAATGTATCGGCGGATATACACAGAAGGGATTCGGAGGTGCCAGCCGTTCGATGCACCGCTACGCTCTTCGCTATGTATATCCAATCACATATCGGAACGCGCCCTGGCCCGTTTTCTACAATACGTGGGAAACCTATTGGTTCGATATTGATGAACAAAAATTGATGGCTCTGGCGGAGAAAGCAGCTCAGTTGGGGATCGAAGTCTTTCACGTCGACGACGGCTGGTTCAGCACCCGTCGGGACGAATATTCGGGTCTGGGCGATTGGTACGTTAGCAAGGAGAAATTCCCAAATGGACTCAAACCCCTCGTGGAAAAAGTGAAATCTCTTGGGATGGATTTCAGCCTGTGGATCGAGCCGGAGAACGTCAACTTGGATAGCGATATTTATCGTGCCCACCCTGATTGGGTATATGGTTTCCCAACGCGCAAACCCAGCATCCAGCGTGAGAGTCTGATCCTCAATCTTGGGCGTGAAGATGTCCGTGAACATATCTGGCAGTGTCTTTCGCAACTGATTCGAGAATACGGCATCCGGCATTTCAAGTGGGATCTCAATCGGCACATAAGCGAACCGGGCTGGGACGACCTGCCGGCCGAGCGACAGAAAGAGCTTTGGGTGAGGCATGTCCAAGGCGTGTATGAAATCAACGAACGGATCAAGAAAGAGTTCCCACATGTTTCCGTGGAATGCTGTTCGGGTGGCGGCGGGCGCGTGGATTTTGGCATCTTGAAGTACTGTGAGCTTGCCCTGGTCAGTGATAACCATGACCCTTTGACGCGCCTCTTGATCCATGAAGGCTATTCTTATATCTTTCCTGCCAAGACGATGGGGAGTTGGGTGACGGATGTGCCATCCCCGCTTACGAATCGCAGCTTGTCGTTAAAGTTCATGTTTCACATGGCGATGACGGGCGCAATGGGCATCCAATCGAATATCTTGGAGTGGAGCGAGCAGGAGACTGAATACGCCAGGACGATGATCCAGCTCTACAAAGAGATTCGTCCAATCATCCAGGAAGGCGATCTGTACCGCCTGAGTTCCTTGCGGAAGGATCATATCGGCGCGGTGCAATATGTGGATTCCGAACTGGATCACTCGGTCCTCTTTGCCTTTATGTGGACGAACTGCGCGCGCCCCGCTCCGGTCAAGAACATTATTCGCTGGGGCACGCTGCGTTTTGTGTACAAGCTTTTTCCGCGGGGGTTGTCACTGCAGAAACGATACTCGGTGAATCGAAGTTCGGCCCTGCGGAGTGGCGCTTCTCTGATGAACGCCGGTCTGGAGGTGGAACTGCAAGGAGACGGAGACAGCCTCCTCGTCCGGCTTGAGGCGGTTCCCGAATCAGAAGATTAGGAATTCATATTCTTATGAAATGTCGCATGTGTTCAGTCTTCCAGCTTAAACTACAAAGTGTTCCCGAATATGTTCGCCTTCATCAGCAAGTGTGGCCCGAACTCCTGCAAGCTTATCGTGAGGCTGGCATTACCCAGGTCAGTTGTTTTCTGAATGGCTGTGATGTGGTGGTTTATAGCGAATACGAGATGGAAGTCTATCAACAGGCAAAAGAGTCCCTCAGTCACAATCCGGTCGAATTGCGCTGGCAGGCATTGATGCAAACCTTGCGTGAGCCGGACGCTCAAACGCTACAGTTCGAGGAGATATTTTATATGCCAACGTTGGAAAGAAATCCATGAAATACGTAACTATCTTCCATGCGAATCTAAATTATGCGTATCTTACCGAAGATCGCTACGAATTCGTTATCCGGCGCGCCTACGAGATGATCCTCGACACGATGCAAGCTTGTTTTCCGCAGGTGAAGTTTGTCTTTGAAGCCTCCGGTTACACGGTGGAACAAATCGCTTCGAAGACGCCGGATGTGTTGGAAAGGCTAAAGGCGGCGATTGAGCGCAGTCAGTGTGAGTTCATGGGCTCGCCTTATGCCCATCCCATGCTGCCCAATTTTCCAAAAGAAGATGGCATCTGGTCCATTCGTTTTTCCAATGAGGCTTATCAAAAATATCTGGGCGTCCGTCCAAAAAGTTTTTGGAATCCGGAGTGTGGCTGGAGGGACTATATCCCGCAACAGGTGTTGGAAAGCGGCTGTCGCAATCTGATCGGCGACTTCGAAGCTTACAGTCGCTCGTGTGGACCCGACGGTAAACCCTTGCGACCGGAAATTTATGCAGAAGAGCACAGCGAGGAAGCGGCTTTCTACAATTTTGGATTTAAGTATGATCTGCCGGGAACGGAAAAAGCGATCCATTTTCCTTTTTCGAAGCTTTATGGAATCGAGCAGGCAAAGCTGCGCATCTTTTTGCGCTCTGATCGTATCGCTCAGTTCGGTGTGCGCTATTTCATGGGGATGGAAGGCTATAGTCTTGATAAATACCTGGCATTGATCGAGAAATACTCAGCCCAACCGGGGTCTGAACCGGAAGGCGCGTTGATCATCTTTGCCGACGATGCGGAATACATCGGCACAAACGGCTGGTTCCGTCTCAAATATCAAAACAAACCAGATAACGTGTTCGAGGCTACTCCGGAATCCCGGCAAAAGTTGATTGACCTCATCACGTCTGTGCAGCAAATGGGTGAGTTCATCACTTTTGATGAGGCATGCAATGCTCTGCCCGCCCTTTCGGATGAGATTTCTTTCGATAATGACTCAGCCTGGCACGGCGCCCGAGCTTCCACTTGGGCGGATACACCCATGGCGCGGCTTTTGCATCCGTGGCAGGAATTGGTGCGCGCCAAATTAGAGGATCCCTCTTCGGGATTGGACGAATCAACCCGGACCCTGGCCTGGTTCCACCTCACGAATTCCTACAACTCTGACGGTCAGTGGCCGCCAACCCTTCCGGACGCGCCGCACATTGTCCATCCGTTTAACTATGCTTATTGCTTTGAGAATCTTCTCACAGCGGAAATGCTGGCCGGTGGCATCAACCGGGATGAGCTGGAAACTTGTCCCATCGAAACGCTGCGGGAGATTTTGGCTCCTCAACAAGATCTGATTCTAGAGAAAGCCGAAATGCAAATTGTTTCCGGGGATTTTGAAGAAAAGAACAAAGCCGCGCGAGCGAAAGCATTAATCAAGAAGTCGCGGGATTTCTCATCGATCCAACCAAATGACAGGATACTGTACCCTTCTGAGTACCGTGTCCGCGCGCAGGCGCTGGTGGAAGCGCGACGATTGGTAAATGGTGTGCTGATTGAAAAAATGTAAGGTCTATGTAGGGCAAGAAGGCGTATGATTAGCAAAGGATGACGCCCAATCTGCTTTCAGTAGACAACCCTTCGGGTAAGAAAATAAGCATCTCAAAATCGAGGCATTCCTATGCGATTTGCATTTTCCCTGCGCTTTCGTCTGATGATCTTCTATCTCATCATCTTTCTGGTTCCGGCAGCGATCATGATCTTTGCCATGCCGTACTATTTCCAGCAATCATTGTCCAGCGAGACCCGGACGCTGACCGAAGGTACTCTCACCTCCATCGCAAGGAATATCGAAACGTATCTGGATGATCTGAACAGACTGACGATCACACCCTATCTGAACGATGATGTAATGCAAGCCATGCAATTAAAGGCCAGCCCCAATTACAGCCAGGCAGATGATTACTCCAAGCTTGTGGCTGACCGCGCTCTCAAAACAACTTTGCCTCTCTTCCTGCAAAACTCACGCACCGACATTCTCGCCACGGTCTTGGTGATCCCCGACGGGACCGCCTATATCGCCTCGGTTGGCGCCGCCTTCGGTGAGCCGGTCGCCGATTATGCCTACACTCAGCAGGATTGGTATCAGAAGGCGGTGCAGGCTGATGGTAATGTGGTTTTCATCAGCTCACACCCCGAGGATTACTTGAGCAATACCCCGGTTCGACAGGTCTTCTCGGTGGCGCGGTTGATCAAGGATTCGGACACACGTCAGCCCCTTGGCGTCATCATGGCTGATGCAGATACCGTTGTTCTGGAACGGATCATCAACGACATTAATTTCAATGTCAGCTCCATCGTATGCGTTTTCGATGATCAGAATAAGTTGCTGTATTCCAGCCGGCTACTGCCCCAGGAATTACAGCAGGGCAATTTTGCTGATCGCTCTACTGTGGAAGCAGGGGGAGATTCGTATGTGACGGTCTCGACAACCATTTCTCCGGCGCGATGGAGACTGGTAGTTCTATTGTCGAATGCTGAAGTCGCGGTCAAGACACGCTGGATCTATGTGACAGGTATTCTGTTCGCAGTTGGCGGATTGATCTTAACTTTCCTGCTCTTCTTCATCCTTTCGCACTGGGTCGAGCGCCCCTTCCAGGAAATGATGGCGGTCATGAAAGAGGTGGAGACCGGTAATCTCAAGGCGCGCTTCACAGTATCTGGCGACCACGATGAGATTTCGCAGTTGGGTCGTGCTTTGAATACGATGATCGAGCGGCTCAACGAGTTGATCGAACGCGAGTACAAAGCTGTGATTAATCAGCGCAACGCGGAGTATCGCGCGCTTCAATCACAGATCCATCCACATTTCATCTATAACACTTTGAATGGGTTTCTGGGTTTGAACCGTTTGAACGACATGGTTGGGCTTGAAAAAGCCATCCTGGCTTTGAGTGGGATGCTCCACTATATTTTAGAGGGTGAGGATTGGGTTACGATCCGGGATGAAATTACCTTTATACAGCGTTATTCCAATTTGCAGCGGTTGCGTTTTCGTGAGCGTCTCACGAGTCAAATTCGATGTGAGCAGGCTGCTGAGGAAATCCGGATTCCAAAACTGCTCTTGCAGCCACTCGTAGAGAATGCCATGATTCACGGCATAGAGCCAGCTGGGCGGTCATGTACTATGGCAGTGGATGTCAGGCTCATGCAGCAGGATAGTAATTCCTGGGTCTGCATCACAATTGAGGATGATGGGCAAGGATTCGATCCTCAAACGCCAGGAAAAAAAGGTGGACTAGGATTGTCCAATGTTCGTGAGCGACTCCAAATTGCCTTCCCTGATGCGAAGATCTCCCTTTCCAGTCAGCTCGGTTCAGGGACGAAGGTGGTTATTGAGTTCCCCGTTCCAGTTGAAAAACAATTTTCATAAAGCCATTTGCTCAAAGGACAAAAGTTGGCAAAGCAACGTCACTTTCTGTCCGCCGCCTTAAGCGTGAATGTGTTCAAGATCATAGAACTTATCATCCACAGGTATGGCCGGACCTGCTGGAGGCGTATCGCCAAGCAGGGATCACCCGGATAGACTGTTATTTGAGCGATTGTGATTTGCTAGTCGCCGTTGAATATGATAGTGATGTTTATGAAGAAATGAAAGATGCATTAATGCGTAACCCTTATGTTCCGATTGTTTCCTCGTGACCAGGAGAGTAACTAAACCTCATTTCGAGGAGTTTGAGGTTCAAGCGGTTATAATCCAGAGTCTATGCCTGAACGACTACAAAAAATACTTGCACAAGCCGGATACGGGTCGCGCCGTGCCTGCGAAGATTTCATTACTGCTGGGCGTGTGCGTGTTAACGGACAGCTTGCCTCACTTGGCCAGAAAGCAGATCCCGCGGTAGACAAAATCACTGTCGATGGCAAGCCGGTAGCGGCGGCTGAAAAACTGATCTATATTGCCCTATACAAGCCGCGCCTTGTGTTATCCACGGTGGAGCCTGAACGAGGGGATGTACGCGAGACTGTACGTGATATTGTCGATGTGCCTGAGCATCTTTATCCCGTGGGAAGGCTTGATTTTGAGAGTGAGGGTCTGGTCTTAATGACCAACGATGGCGAGCTCACAAACCGCCTTACGCATCCGAAATTTGGGCATACCAAGGAATATAAAGTCTTAATTGGGCGACGCCCCGATAAAGCCCAACTCGAAGCCTGGCAGCATGGCGTGGTATTGGAAGATGGCTATAAGACCGCGCCCGCCGATGTGCGCTTTGAGAGTGCTCAAGGTAAGGGCGCCTGGGTGCGCGTAGTGATGGGGGAAGGGCGCAAACGTCAGATTCGAGAGATATGCAAACAGATCGGGTTGCCCATTGTAAAAATCGTTCGTATTCGCATTGGGTCGTTGAGATTGGGTACACTAAAGCCACGCCAATGGCGCTATCTTACCATGCAGGAAATTGAAGAGTTGAAAAGCAAAGAAACAGGCCAAAAGACAAACCGTCGCTGAGGCGGTTTGTCTTTTCAGTTCTAAATAATCCTTTGGTATGAAAGTTAGGACGTTGTAGGAAAAACAAAGTAAGAGTTTGCATGTTACAAGTATCAATTCAATAGTTTACTAACGAGGAGAGATGCAAATGACTACTGTTCGCACGGATGTTTTTAAGCTGGGTGATAAATTCGCAACCTTACTAGGTGATGAAGTGAAAGTAGGGGATATGGCTCCTGGATTTACTTCAGTAGTGCCTGGCTGGACAACGGTAAATCCACTTCAGGAATCAAAAGGCAAAGTGATTATTCTTTCGGCTGTTCCTTCTTTGGATACAGATACGTGTGACCGTGAAACCCGGCGCTTCAACCAGGAAGCTGCGAAGTTGAGCGATGATATTGTGATCTACACGATCAGCACCGATTTCCCCATGGCACAGAAACGTTGGTGTGCCGCAGCAGGTGTGGATAAGGTGAAAGTTGTTTCAGACGTGGTGGATGCTGAATTTGGTTTGAAGTATGGTGTGCTGATCAAGGAACGCCGCTATTTGCGCCGATCGGTGTTCATCGTGGCGCGTGACGGCAGGTTAACTTATGTCAATTATTTGCCAGTACTTGGTGTAGAACCGAATTACGATGAAGTGATCAACGCTGCAAAAGAAGCATTGAAATAATTCTTAGCTATTCCAGGTGGAGAGCATACAAAAGACAGACTGCCACATCGGCGGACTGTCTTTTGTTCACGGCGTTAGTTAACTTTGCCTGATATCCCAGAACTTTAACACAACGTCACCAAGCACTTCCTTGATCTTTTCTTTCTTGATCCCCTGTACCTTAAAGGTAACGACTCTTGAATTTGTATCAGGACCCGAGAAAATCCCAAAGGAAATGAAGTCGCCGCCGTTATTGGCAATGGCTTTGGTAATCTTCGCAAGTTCACCTGGTCGGTCTGGAATCGTAGCTGTGACACGAGTCGCTTTCTGGCGTGCACCCATGAGTTCAAGGAAAGCCTTGAATAGATCAGTCTCTGTGATCATGCCAACCACTTGGCCTGCGCTCACCACAGGTATTCCGCCGATCTTCTTGTCCGCCATGATACGGGCGGCTTCTTCGATGGGTATATCCTTATCAACAGTGATGACCTTCTTGCTCATGACACTTTTTACCGTCACTTTGCTGATCAGGTAATTCATCTCCCAAATGCTCAACGAAGTGACCGGCGAGGGGGAGGCGTTCAGCAAGTCTCTTTCTGAGACAATGCCAACCAGCTTACCATCTTTGATGACTGGCGCCCGGCGGATATGTTCCTTCCTGAACATCGCGAGGACTTCGTTGACAGGTTCATTTGGTGATACTGAGATCACCGGGCGGGACATTCTTTCACCGACAAACATTTTTACCTCCGTACCATACCAGCGACTTCCCTGGCACTACCCGCTAGGGGAGTTATAGGTGCTGCTTGTGAAAAATATTACAAATTTATTATACAACCTGTTGTGTTTAATGCTGTCACGAAATTGGAGTGAATAAGGTCATATACTAAAACATACTACAGCTATAGACCCAAATACGCCTCGCGTACATGTTTGTCCTTGATCAGTTTTCGTGCTTCCCCTTCCAGCAGAATCTTTCCTTCCACGATTACATACCCATAATCACTGATTGCGAGAGCAAGGTGAACATTTTGTTCAACAAGCAAAATTGTCAATCCCTGCTCGCGTAATTGTTTGAGACTTTCAAAGAGTTGCAATACAAGAATAGGGGCGAGACCCAGCGACAACTCATCAATGAACAGAATGGTAGGGTCAGCCATAATACCACGGGCCACAGCCAGCATTTGCTGTTCGCCTCCGCTCAAGGTGCCAGCTTTTTGTGTACTGCGCTCCTTCAAGCGTGGAAACATTTCATAGACGCGCTCGAGATTGCGCGCGAATTTGGGTCGTGCGTGCTGATTAGACGCGCCCATTTCCAGATTTTCATAGATCGTCATATCCGTGAATAATTGCCTTCCCTCAGGGACAAGCACAAGCCCCATTTCGGCTTTGGTGTAAGCAGGCAGTTTGCTAACATCTTTTCCATCAAAGTTGATCGTTCCATTCCACGGCTGTAACAGACCCATAATGGTGCGCAGTAACGTTGTCTTGCCAACGCCGTTCCCACCCACCAGACAGGTAAGCTTTCCCTTTTCCAGAGTCATACTCGATCCCCACAAGATCTGTACCTCACCATAACCGGAGGTTATATCTTTTATTTCCAGGAGTGACATGGTTAATCCTCCTCCAAAAGCTGGTCAGCCAAACGCGGGTCACCTAAATAAGCTTCAATCACTTTAGGATCTTTTGTGATCGCTTCAGGATTGCCTTCCGCGATTTGTTGCCCATAATCCAAAACGACGATCCGGTCGGACACATTCATTACCGCTTTCATCAAGTGTTCGATCATGATGATTGTGATCCCCTGTTCGCGGATTTTCAGCACAGTCTGGATCATGCCGTCTATTTCAGAGTGATTGAGTCCGGCCAACACCTCATCCAAAAGTAGAAGATAAGGATGCGCCGCCAAAGCCCGGGCCATTTCCAATCGCTTCTTTTGTGCGACGTTTAAACTGCTCGCCAGTTGATCGGCTCTGGTTGTCAACCCAACGAACTCCAGCACCTCATCTGCAATTTTTGCCGCGTTACCAAGATTTTGACTCTCATGCCCGAAGCACGCGCCAACCATCACGTTTTCCCGAACTGAGAGCTCGTTCAATGGGCGCACGATCTGATGAGTACGCGCCATCCCCATTTTGGCGAGCTGATAAGGCTTGAAGCGTGTTACATCTTTATCGCGGAAGATGATGCGTCCGCCTTCGGGAGGATAAACACCGTTGATCGCGTTGAAAAGAGTCGTCTTGCCCGCGCCGTTCGGACCGATCAATCCCAGTATTTGACCTTGAGGCAGATCAAAGGTCACATTCATTAATGCTTGTAATCCTCCAAAGCGTTTTGAGACGCCTTGCAAAGAAAGCAGGATGGTCATGCCAGTACCCTCCTCAATGTTGGAACACGGTGACGCAGCCAGCCGATCGCGCCTGCGGGGATGAAGAGCACGATCATAAGAAGCAACGCGCCAGATACAGATAGTTGGATGTCTTTGAAGAAATCGCTGGTCACCAGATATCCGCGCATGCCTTGATAGGCAAATGCACCGAGGATTGGACCCAACACGGTTCCCTGACCGCCAAGCATGACCATGACCAAAAGTTCAATGGAGGCATGAAGTGGGAACGCATCATGCGGTTCAACATTTCCATTCTTGAAGAAAAACAGAACACCGATCATACCGGGGATAATGGCCGAGAATACATATGCCCAGGTCTTTGCATTTGGAGCAAACACTCCCATCACTTCAGCGGCATCTTCGTTTTCACGGATTGCCAGAAGCCCAAGCCCAAACTTCGATGTCCGAACAAAATGACTTAAAAGGATTGCCAGGAACGCGAGTCCTGCGGCGATATAGAAAGAAGTTTGCAAAGCCTGTGCCGCGCCGCCATATAGTTTATAGACGCTGAAGTTGAGCGTGATGCCCGTCGGCCCGCCGAACAAATCAAAGTTGTTGATGAATGCCTTCATCGCTTCATTAATGCCGATGGTTGCCAGTGCGAAATAAGCGCCGCGTAACCGTAGAATAGCTGTACCAAGTAGGAATGCCAGGATGCCGGAGGCAAGTCCACCTGCCAGCATCGCGTTCCATAATGACCATTCCTGTTCAGTGAGCAGATAGAGTCCCACGTAGCCACCGAATCCATAAAAGACGATATGACCGAAACTGACATAACCTGTGTACCCGAGCAATATATTCAAACTCGACGCTAGTGCCACCGCTTTCAAAATGGTGAATGCGCTTTCGCGGTTTGCAGCTTTCCCGGTGATGGTTGGCCAGATCGCCAGAGCAGCAACCACCAAAATAGGGAGGATGAGACCGCTGTATCTATGCCAGAGTTTCATTGTTTTGCTCCAAAGAGGCCGCTTGGACGCACCAAGAGAATAACCACGAACAGACCGAACTCAATGACCGGCACCCAGGATGATTCCAGAAATGCAGGGATGATTCCTTCCAACATGCCGAGGATCAATCCGCCAAATAGCGCGCCGATCGGGTTTCCCAATCCTCCTAACACGCCGATAACGAAACTTTTCAGCTCATAGCTTCCACCGGCAAGGATACTGAACGGGAAGAACGTCGCGATCAATGCACCTGAAACTGCGGCGAGCATTGTGCCCAGCGCAAAGCTCAAAGCGAGGATTCGCGTGGATGGGATGCCCATCAGTTCTGCGGCGGCGCGGTTGTTCGCCACAGCGCGGATGAATTTTCCCGGGCGGGTTCTATATAAGAAAAGATATAACCCGCCGGTAAATAACATTGCTACCAGTGCCGCGATTAAGCGCGTGCCAAGCAGAGTAATTGATCCTAATTTGAAACTGCCTGCCGTAAAATCCACATTGTAGGGAGATGTGGTCAGGATGGCAGTTCCGAGGCCGATGATAATCATGTTCACCGAGAACGTTGCAAGGAGTGATGACAGGTGAGGGGCGTTGATCACACGATGGACTGCGACAGTATAGATCAGGATGCCAATCAACAACCCAAATATCGCGATCGGGATCAAGCTTACATATGGGTTAAGACCCGTTCGCGAGAACATAAAGAAAGTTCCAAACATTCCCAGGGCGATGATAGGACCATGTGCAAGGTTGATCACATTCATCACGCCCCAGATCAGGGTTAGTCCCATTGCCGCGAGCCCATAAACAAAGCCCAGGAGGATGCCGTCTGGTAGAGATGTTAATAATAGATTGATTTGCTGCATGCTCAACTCCTGTTATAAAGCAGGGGCGGGCTCCTTCGACTGCGCTCAGGATGTCCCGCCCCTAGACAACGGTATCTGCTAGCGAGCGAAATGCTATGGTGCCGGGACTGGGTAAAGCGGATCGGCATTCGCGACGTCTGCGGGCCAAACGACTTTGCGAACAAGTGTACCGGTATCGTCTTTCTGCCATTGAGCAACGACCATTTCGTGGCTGAGCTGTAAGCCATGCGCGTCGGGCGTGGTATCGAACTTGATGCCACCATAGAAGGTGAAGATATCCATGGCTTCAAGCGCAGCTTTCACCTTTTCAGGATCAATTGAGTCGGCATCCTGAATTGCTTTTTGGAGAACGAGACCCGCCGCATATCCGCCGGCGACATGATAGGTGGGTTTTTCGCCAGTGGCGGCTTCATAGGCGGCTGCGAATTCTTCGCCCGTGGGACCAAAAAATTCCTTGCCAAGTGCCTCGGCCTCTTCTGGAGTGTGGGTTGCCGCTAGTTCCCATTGACTGGAGGTCGAGACGCCCAATGCGGCATCGCCTAATTCAGGGAATTTCGAGTCAGCAGGAGCCACCAGCAAAGAGATAAACTTCAAGCCCACTTTACGTTCGTACAGTTGGCGGGCGAAGGTACTTCCATCAGGATAGTGTCCACCGCCGAGCAGGACAGTGGCTCCAGATTGGACGATCTGATTGATAACGGGACTAAAATCGGCTGTGTCTGAAGCGTACGGTTCAACGTAAACCACTTCAAAGCCCTGTGATTCGAGATAGGGTTTGAGACCATCAACGACGCTGGTCGAGAACTTGTCGTTTTCGTGAACGATTGCCACTTTGGCTTCGGGATCCAGAGTTTTGAGCATATCCACTGTGCTGATGAGATATTTACTGCCAGGTGTATAGAGTTGGAACAGACTTGTGTTGCCGGTCTTGTAAGCATCATCCTCTGCGGCGCCCGCGGTGATCATCACTTTGCCATTTTGTTCAGCAATGATGGATGCGGCTGCGGTAAGCCCTGAAGAATAGGGACTAATGAGGAAATCCGCATTGTCTTCAGTGATAAGACGAGTATAGAGTTCCTGCACACGCTCTTTTGTGGATTCATCGTCGTAGGTTTGCGCGGCAAATTTGACGACCGTTCCATCGCTCAACTTAATTCCACCGGCCTCGTTGAGCTGGTTCATCCATACGTTGAAGCCAGCCACCTGGCGTTTTGACGAAACTTCCTGCGCGCCCGTGAGCGATGATGTGAAGCCGATGGTGACGGTTTCTTCGACCATGGCCGGTGCTTCCGTCGCAGCGGGTTGTTCTTCCACGGGCGCTTCAGTTGGTACAGGAGCAACAGGAGCTTCAGTGGGTGTGGCGCTTGGTCCGCAGGCTGATAGGATCATTCCCATCAGCACCAGGACTGTAAAGATACTGAAAAACGAGCGTTTCATCGATGCCTCCTCCATTGGCGAAATGGATTGAAATTTGGAATGGAAACGTTCCATCCTGTTCTCATTGTAGGAGGTCGATGAAAAATTTAACTAAAAATACAAGTGGGAATTATAAAAAACGTATAAAAATTTACGCTTCAAAGCGATAGCCAATTCCGTGTTCTGTATGTAAATATTGCGGTTTGAGCGGATCTGCCTCGATCTTCTGGCGCAACTTTCCCACATATACGCGCAGATATTCAGCTTCATCCCCGTATTCCCTTCCCCAAACATGCTGCAGGATGGCGCGATGGTGTAACGCTTTCCCTGTGTTCTTCATAAGATAAACAAGCAAGTTAAATTCAGTAGGCGTGAGGTCGATCACTTCGCCGCGGACTTTGACTTTGTGCCGTTCCACATCGACTTCTATATCGCCGCGCACGATTCTTTCTTCGTGTGAGGTTGGCTCAGACCAATCCGCGCGGCGCAACACTGCTTTGACTCTCCCCAATAACTCCCCGACTCCAAATGGCTTCGTCAGATAATCATCCGCACCCAGATCGAATGCCCGCACTTTATCGGCTTCCTCTCCCATTGCAGTGAGAATAATGATTGGCACATGCGAATCCTGACGAATGCGGCGTGTGGTTTCCAATCCGTCCATGTGAGGCATCATAATATCCATAATCACAAGTTGGACAATTTCATTCTTGAGGATCGCCAGCGCCTCAAGTCCATTCGAGGCGGTCAACACTTTATAGCCGCGAACCTCAAGATTACGACGCACAAAGTCGCGCAGAGGTTTTTCATCGTCAACGACTAAAACATTGATATTCATTGACTGATCGGCTTCTTCGGTTTTTTACTATAGCCCTGCGGATGGCTGTTCGCTGGAGCAACATTTTTGGCTGGAATCGTAAAAGCAATGCAGGCCCCAACCTCCTGCGCTTCGGCCCAGATCCTGCCGCCGTGTGCGCGGACAAGTCCCTGACAAATTGCCAGTCCCAGCCCCGCACCGCTTGTGAGGCGAGCCAGGCTATCGTCCACACGATAGAAACTTTCAAAGATATACTGACTTTCGTTTTCAGGGATCCCGGGTCCATCATCGAGTACGCGGAAGAGAAAATCCTTGTTCTGCCTGCTCACCTCCACCCTGAT
>Ga0105104_10001092_pt1 | contig 20673 bp, 18 predicted proteins | sample PPLLaktember2015_3_FD_87034 | JGI IMG/M metagenome (GOLD analysis project Ga0105104, IMG submission 87034) | Freshwater sediment microbial communities from Prairie Pothole Lake near Jamestown, North Dakota, USA - PPLs Lake P7 Core (6) Depth... | ecosystem: Environmental > Aquatic > Freshwater >... | reverse complement strand
GCTTCGCGGTCAGCAGCAAGCACGGCGCCCGCGTCGGGACTCGTGCCCTGCGCCACGCCCGATTCGCCCACGGCAACGGCAACGCCGGCGGCAAGCGCGCCCGCCACCATCGTGCCTAGGATCAACCGCATAGAGGACTCCTTCGGTCGGAAACAGGGCTCGGGAGTCGGAGACCGGGTTCGTGCGGTGCGGCTCCCCCATCGCCATTAGGCTTGCGGCCCGTCGTTCATTGCGACCAACGGTTGATGCCCCCACCCGCCGCGCGGTGGCGAGACGGTTATCGAGATAAGACACCACGGGGGCAGACCCGATCACCCGATTGGACGACACACAGCGTCCGCCGGTTTTGAAAAACGAGGTGGTTCCGCGAAGTTGTGTGCCTGGGTGAATCCCGCGCACTGGATGATGGAGCCGTTCGTGCGCCTCGCATCATACTAATGCGTTAGTGTCTGCATTTTCAATGCACACGGGCACTCCTCTGTGGCCGGAACCTCCGGTGCCTGCGACACCATGCAGGTACCTGTCGCCGCAGTCACCAGTCGCGTGGTACCCGCGACTCATGCGGGACTTAGTGGAGGGATCGCGTCAGGAAGAGCAGACGACCGTCATCCGCCGAGCGACAAGGTGCATGAGTACGACCCTGCGAAGGACCAATGGACCGAGAAGGCAAGCATGCCCACCCCTCGGAGAGATCTGGCCGTGGTTGTCGCGGGAGCAGTGATCCACGCGATTGGCGGGAACGAGGCCGACGACAACGGCCGGGGATCGAAGCGCGTGGAGCGGTATGACCCGGTCGCCGACAAGTGGCACGCCGTAGCCGACATGCCGACCGCAAGGTGCCGCATGGCGGCCGTGTACCATCACGGCCGAATCCTCGCTATCGGCGGGCCGCAAGCCAGCCTCGCGGTGGAGGAATACGACGTGGCCGAGGACCGATGGCGCCGCCGCGGGAATCTGCCATCAGCCAAGCGCACCCCTTTCGCCGCCGCCACGTCCAATCGGCTCGTGGTCATCGGAGGGACGCGGGACGGGAAGGAAGACTACAGCGTTGTCCATCGCTATGACGCCGCAGCCGATGCCTGGACGGGCGGGTCCCCGATGCCTCTCGCGCGCACCGACGTGGCTGTCGCCGCGGTGGACGGGAAGGTCTTTGTCTTCGGCGGATGGGTCCCTGGCGGCCTCACGCCTCGCATCCAAGCATACGACGTAGCCGCTGACCGCTGGATGGAATGCGGCAACATGACAACGGCCCGGAGCTTCGCCGGCGCCGCCGCCATCGACGGGAGGATCTACGTCGTGGGCGGTGCGGTCTACCTGACCAGGAGTTCGCTATCGCCCGTGGACGACGCGGAACTATACGATCCACTTCTGGCACCCTGAGCCACTATCCCTCGACCGCCCTGCGCTTCGATAGGCCTCGTCGGTTTCCGCGCTGGTGACCACACATCGAGTCGGGCGGCTTGACGTTGTCCGGTAGCCCGAGGAGTAGTAACCCGTGAGCCAGGTTGACTTCGCCCGGGGACGGCACCACGTCGATCCCTGCGCCTCGGCGTTCTGGCAGCCGAGCCCCTGCGCGCAGACTCGGCGAGCGGACGTGACGGTCGTCGGCGCGGGCGGCGGCGTGCCCTCTGTTCGGCGTGCGGCCGTCCTGGAACTGCGCGCCGACACGGTGGGCGAGCAGACAGACGTTCCGTTGAACGAGTACGCGGAGGACGGCAGCCAGGAGGGCCTGCGGCGGCTCCGATAATAGGGGTCAATCGCTCACAGCCACACGTTCTGGCATCTTCTTTGAGAGAGCGGGACAGAAACGTGACAAAGGGGGGGCAGCTTCGGGTGATTGGCTGCGTTGTCCACCGTACCGCTCGATGTTTGACCGGACACTAGCTCGCCGCGGTGCGGCGTCTTCCCAGGTATGCCGGGTGGGCGACCCGAGGACTGAGAGGGACCATTCTTGTGCGGTTGTTTCCTACCGTCCACCAACAAGGGCTCGCGGCCTCCGGGCTCTCCTGTCCTACTCGGTGTGAAGCGCGACCATCGGGTCGACACGCGTGGCACGGAGGGCGGGAAGGAAGCTAGCACCGAGAGCGACGAGGACCAGGAGGACGGAGACGCCAATGAACGTGAGGGCGTCGGTGGGCGTGAGCTCGTAGAGAAAGCTCCTGAGGACCTGCGCGAACGCGAACGACCCCGCAAGGCCGAGGGCAACCCCGATGACGGCATACAGCATCCCCTGGGCCAGGACCATCCGAATGACGCGCCCGCGGCCCGCGCCGAGGGCCACCCGCACGCCAATCTCCGCGGTCCGCCGCGAGACCGACAAGGAAAGCACTCCCCACAGCCCCACTGCGGCGAGAAGCAGGGCGGACGCCGCGAACGTCGCCATCAGGAACGTGTAGAAGCGTTCTGGCTTGACGGTGTCGGCCACCCGCTGCGCCATCGTCGTGAGCCGCGACACCGGCAGCGACGCATCGAGCTCGTGGACCTGCCGGGTGACTGCGCTCCCTAGCGCCGCCGGCAGAACGCCATCGGCCTGCACGACGAGGCTCATGAAACGGAAGAAGCCTTCGATCTGTGCATCCCTGACCTGCGCGAACGGCTGGTAGACGACCGCGAATGCTTCTTCGTTGAGCCTCCCGTGCTTGATGTCGGCCACAACACCGACGATCGTCATCCACGGAGCAGACGCGTCGTCCCGTGGACCCCATTTGATCCGCTCGCCGACCGGGTTGCGGTCCCGGAAGGACTGCCGGGCGAGGGTCTCGTTGACGATGACCACCAGCGGGCTTCCGGGCGTCATCTCGAACCCGAGGAAAGACCGGCCGCGCCTGAATGGAACGCACAGCGTCCGAAAGTAGTCCCCTTCGATTGCCACGAGCGCCGTGACCGCCGCCGGGCGATTGCCGACTTCGCCGGGACGCTCGAGTGAGAACATCCGCCGTTCGGTCGTCTCCATCGGCAGCGCGGTTGCGCCCGCCGCGAGCTTCACGCCTGGCACGCGTCGGGCGCGCTCCACCATCTCGCGATAGAACCCACGCACCTGCTGCGCGCTCGGGTACGTCGATCGCGGGAGGCTGGTATCGAGTGCGAGGAGTTGCTCCGATTGGAAGCCTGGGCTGGTCGCTAGGATACGTACGAAGCTGCGGATGAGCAGCCCGCCGCCGATGGACAGCACCAGCGCGAGCGCGAACTGTGCGGTCACGAGGCCCGCAAGCAGTCGGGAACCTCCCCGACCCATCGTGTTGCCGCGGCTGGCTTCCTTCAGCGCTTCACTAGCTCGACGCGCGACGCGGAGAGCCGGCGCCAAGCCGAAAGCGAGCGCCGTGAGGATTGACAGGCCGAGCGCGAAGGCGAGCACCGTGAGATCGACTCGAATGGCCTCCGGGCGAGGGATGCTGACCGGCAGGCCCGCGACGAGCAGGTCCGTGCCCCAAAGCGCGAACAGCACGCCGACGAGCCCCCCCGCGAGGCCGAGCAGGAGGCTTTCGATCATGAGCTGCTGAACCACCTGGCGGCGATCCGCACCGAGCGCGACCCTCAGCGCAAACTCGCGCTGGCGGGCGTCGGCGCGGGCGAGGAGCAGGTTCGCGACATTTGCGCACCCCACGAGGAGCAGCATTCCGACGGCCGCGAGCAGGACGAGGAGCAGGAACCGGGACTGCCCGGTCACCGCATGACGCAAAGTGTCCGCGCTCAGGCCGAGGGCGAACCTGGGGTCGGACTTGAGGTCGGCCGGGTAGGCTTCTTCCAGACGGGGAACGAGGCTCGTGAGGTCGGCGCGCACGTGTTCGATGGTGATCCCAGGCTTCATCCGGCCGATGACGCTCGCGTTGTAGCCACTTCCGTAGTTTTGCAGCTCCTCGCTGCTGAACGACCGGGGCGTGAAGACCTCCCCCGGGTGGTTATTGAAAGGAATGCCGCGCGGCGGGAACTCGATGGAGGCGGGCAGGACCCCGACGATCGAGTAGTTCACGCGGTTCAGTCTGAGTTGGCGGCCGAGGACTTTTGTGTCGCGGCCGTAGACGCGCCTCCACAGGCCGTGGCTGATGACCGCGACCTCGCGACGCTGCCGCTCCTCCTCGGTGGTGAAGACCCGGCCGAGCGCCGGTTGAATGCCGAGCAGCGAGAAGAGGTTCGCGGTCGCAGCCACCGCGTCCACCTGCTCCGGCTGCTCAATCCCTGACAGTTCAATTTGCCTGTTCTCGAACGCCGCAGTCTCCACCAGCGACCGGTTCAACCGGGCCACCGCGTCGTAGTCAGGCGCAGAAAAGGGCACGGCCGTCGTCTCCATCCTCGGGAAGGCCTCCGAGAGCATTGCGAGGCGATCGGGTTGCGCATAGGGCAACGGCTGCAGCAGGACGCCGTTCACGAGCGAGAATATCGAGGTAACCGCCCCGATGCCGAGCGCGAGCGTGACGACAGCCAGCGCGGTGAACCCCGGGTTCTTTTGCGTCAGGCGAACCGCGTAGCGAATGTCGCCGAGGAAGCCGGTCATGGCACACTCTCCGATATGCGCGCAGCCTGGGAGATTCGAGGGAAGTCCGAGGCACAGAGCGCGCACAGGACGAAACAAATGGCGTGCCGCCGGCGAGCCGCGGCCTAACCCGTTGTGAAGATACCCTTTTGTCGCGACCGCTGGGAGACGGCGGCGTTCGGCGCCGGAACGACCCGTCCCGGAACCGAACAAGCGACCGCTCGGGTTCAGTTTAGTCACTGACAGCCGCAAGTGGCCTTCATTTGGTACACATCCGAGTCGCCGCATGCGGTCAGCAACGCTTGAAGTTGTTCACACCGTTGCGAGGTGACGTGCCGGTGTGTCACTGCGGCGCGCCGTCTACGCACCGATCCAGGTGATCGCGACCTCGCGCGGGGGGAGGCTGTGGAGCCTCACGGCGGGGTAGCCGACCGTCGCGGCGGCGTAGCACTTCTGCCCCTTCGGGATCTTGAGGAACTCAGCGAGCTTCGTGAACCCCCGGAGGTGGTCGCCCGCAGCCGCGCCCTGCAGCAGGCCGTTCCAGCAGGTGCCGATCCCGTGGGCGTGGGCAAGCAGCTGTATCGAGAGCATCGCGGCGTCGCAATCGACCTGCGGCGTTGAGGACGCAACCGGGGCGTGGGCAAAGATCGCCGCCGGGGCGTGGTAGGTGATCGCGTCGCGGGACGCGTCGTACTCCGCAAGCCGCATCGCGAGGTCGGGGGCGACCTCCATCCCGCCCCTCGCCGAGTCGTCGAAGCGCGCCGCCATCCGGATCGCGAAGCCGGTCACGAGCTTGTGGAGCTTCCGCACGTACTCCGCGGTGATGTCGCGGACCTGCCGCATCTGCGCCTCGCCGCTCACCACCGTAAAGTTCCGTACCCATCCCACCCTGTGATGCGGGCTGCCGGGAGCGTAGCCGGCGATCCCGATGATCTTCTCGAGAAGCTCGCGCGGCGGGACCTGCTCCCTGTAGTTCCGCACCGACCGGCGCTGGGCAATCAACGCGTACGCCGCTTCGGGGTTGACGGGAGCCTGGTCGTCGATGCGTCTCGTTCGCATCGGGTCGAGGCCGCCGTGCAGGAGCGCGCCGCTGCTGCAGCCAGCCACGCAGTGGCCGCAGAGTACACACTCCTCCGTGTGATTCACGGAAGGGATCTCTCCTTCGCGGGTCGCGAAGACCCGGACGGGGCAGAGCTTCACGCAGAGCCCGTCCTTCTTGCAGAGCTCGTCTCGGATCATGATCGTCGGCTGCGCCGGATGGGCCATGTCGGGTCCTCCCCTCGGATCAGGATTGTGTACGCCCGCGGGTGTTGACGGTGCCAGCGAGTCGGTTGGGCCGGTAGCGTCGCCAGAAGTCGAAGTGAGTGAGTGAGGTGAGCACCGTCAGGCGCTCGATCAGACGGTAGCGGAGTCCGCGATGGAGGAGGCGGTACGACAGGAACAGCGCCACCAGCATGAGGGTGGTTTCGAAGACAAACCGGCCCAGCGCGGCGACGACCGGGTTGTCCGACAACACCGAGGCAACCGGGCGCAAGGCGGGGTAGATCAGGAGCAACATCGCGACGTCGAAGAGGAACAAGAAGCCGGCGACGAACCCATGAGCGGTCTCGATGGCCCGTCTCGGACAATGGTTCATGCACCGCATGCAACTCTCACATCGGTGCGACCAGAACGGCCGTCCCGCCACCAGCCGAACGGCCTGAACCGGGCACTCCTTTATGCACACGCCGCAGGCATCGCACGACGCCGACGCAATGAACGATTTCGCGAAGAAGAACCGGCCGACAAGGTAGTAGCCGAGGGCGATCGGTGCGATGAGCAGATCCTGGGGCAAATCGACGAGCGCACGCAGATCGCGACGGCCGTCGAGCAAGCGGTTCGCGAAACGCCGCGTGACGGCCTCGCACCGCCCATAGATCGCCCGGATGGTGTCTCCCCGAAGGCCTGGATGCAACGAGATCCAGTTAGAGGGAAGATCGATGGGTCGCATGCCGACCACGCGGTAGCCCTTGAGCACGAACACGAGCGCGGCCAGAAGCTGCGCCACGCCGCTCAGCCCGGGAACATACACCCCGAACAGTCGGACTCCCCCCCGAGTGTTGATGATGCAGACCCGGTTGCCCCAGGGCGTCCGAGGGAACGCGAAGAGAAAGGCGAGCGTGATAGGCGGGAAGTTGAAGCCGTGCGTCGGAGATGCGAGGCCGATGTCGTCGTTGGGGCATACCTCGATGGTATCGACGCGAGCCCCCGCGAGGTCGACCGCCTCGGCTTGCCGGCCGCGTTCCCTCCAGACCTCAACCATCCACAGCGCGACGTTGTGGGCGTTGCCGGTACCCGAAAAGTAGAACATCCGAAGCATGTATTCGCCCCGTCCGCGGCGGCCCTCTCCACCGTCCCGGCCACGGTCCTGGCTGCGTTCATTGGGCCCCGAGATACCGCTCGACCCGCTCGAAGCCGCCGGTCAGCGCGTGTGCCGCACCAGGGTTGATCTCGGCGGTGGCCTGCGGCAGGAGGCGGCGCACACGCCGAGTGATGGGCCCCGCCGAGCGCAGTTGATCCTCGGAGCCCACCACGACCAGCGTTGGCATCGTGAGCTGCCGCAATGCTCATCCGAGAGGAGCGGGAGCATGCCCGTGCGCGGCCTGAACTCCCGCATGGTCAGCGTGACGTAGGCATCCAGGTCGGGAGGCACCGCCTTCGATCCGAACCCCTGGTCTTGATGCGCTCCCGCCCGGAGGCACCAAGCACCTGGTGGCCACTGGCGGCGGACCGAATTCTATATACGGTTCCCGCGCACCAGCAGTTCATCGGAGCGCGCGCTTCGCTCCGGATCGAGGGATCGACCGACGGCGGTCGTCACTTTCTCACGAGTTGGCGCTCGTGCGAGCGAGCCCGGCCGCCATGTGCAGGCGGCGCGGTGCGTGCGTTGAGGCCTCGGGGTCGCCGTCTCCGACGGAGTCGACGGCCTGAAGAAGCTCGGCTGGGTGGAGCTGCACGGGCAGCAAGATGAAGAAGGAAAGGAGCCAGTCGCCCGGCGATGATCTGTCCCACGTGCGCGGAGAAGGAACGCGAGCACGCTTAAGGGGCCGTGATCGTGTGTCGAACGACAAGGCGCCCCGGCGGGACAACGGACTCACGCACGAAGGCCGTCACTAAGGGAAGCAGCGCCTAAAGTCACGGTCGCCCGAGCGTCGGCCTTTCTCGTCGACTAGCCTGCCGTCAAGTAGAAGCAGGGTAGCGTCGCAACGAGTGCACGTGTACGCTCTTGCCGCACCACCGATGGCTCCTATTCCGACGTAATCAACGATCGTGGAGAGCAGGGTGAGGGGACCGTGCCCTAGCCCTTCCCATCCCCGCTCGACCGCTGCCGGAAACTCCGTTTCAGAGACACCCGCCACGTCGGGCTGAGAAACCCAGCCGGTGAGCTCCAGGCCGTCCGACTCGCGTACGAGATTGACCTGAAAATGGTCCCTCCCTGGCTCTTGGTGCGAAACCCCCGATGATGCTGCCGTCCACACCTCGTCGTTGTGCGTGAAGCGCCGCGGTCCGGACATCTCGCACCTCCTGGGTACGCCGCTCGGAGAGTAGGCCAGTACGCCGGTCGGAAGGTTATCCACCCGGAGGGACCGCCATTCTACCCGACCCCAAGCGTTCTTCATCTCAGCAGTTGGGCGGATGAGGCCTTTGGGAGCTTGTGGGCGTTCGTGCGCGGTCCAAGCCACGGTGGACGCGTTCTGTGCGCCCACCGTGGCGGCGGCTTCCACACGCCGGCTAGTGTGCTTGACCCCGTTTGGTGGACGTCTTCCCTAAGGGGGTACGATGTCCACGATGGCGGGCCGCTTCATGAAAGCGCCCACAGCCCCTCCTCTTCATGTGAAGAGATGAGACGGCTGGGCGAGGATCAACTGGGCCATTCCGCCGCGCTATGACGACGCGGACCGATTCGTCGATGGGCTGGCGCACGTGAAGGTCGCCGGCGGCCACGGTTCGTCGATCGATCCGGTCACGAGGTTCTCCCCATCGTCTACGTGCGCAAGGGTTCGCCACTCGGGCTCGGTGAAAAGAGCCTGGAGGAGTTCCGGTCGTTCATCAAGTACGGCTAATTCCGAGCCGCGTCTCAGACTCATGCTGGTGCCCACGCCCACAAGCTGCGGGGTAGCTCAGCTCCTGATATCCCGCCTCGGCCCGTGGCCCGCTAGAATCCGCGTCTTGATGCCTGCACGGACTAACGCCCAGCGGCTGGATGGCGATCTTCGGCGATAGGCTTTTGGCGCAAGTACGACCGATTCGTCACCTGGCCTCAGGGGACGCTCGCACCAGCCATTGGCGCCGTGCGTCTATCCCCAGAATTCCGACGGTTCGCCGCCGGCCGCTGATGGCGGTATCCGGAACAGCGAGTTTCTGCAATTGATGTCAGGAAAGGGCTCGATCGCGGTCAGCGAGTCGGGCAGGATGCGTCGTGCACGAAAAGCCGCTGGCGCCAATGGCTGCTGATTGAGTACGTGCAAGAAGTTGGCAGCGGCTTCTCATGCAACGTTCGGCGTTCACTGAAAGATCCAGCACTCGCAGAGAGGAACAATCACCATGGCTTGGATCACGTGGATTGAAATCGAACCGGATGATACAGCGACCGAAGTAGTGGAGCAGTTATACAATCGCACACGTGACCGAGCGACAGGCCGCCCTCCGGATACCGTTCGCCTGACTAGTCTGACACCTCAGGTGGCCGGGTTGCTCTATGATCTTCAACGGGCCATTTATCGCGAAGCCAAAGGCTTGACGCTCCGTGAAAAGGAGGTTGCGGCTCTGCTTGTCTCTACCTACAACGGCTGCGTCCACTGAACGGCAAGCCATTTGGCGGCCCTCGGTCGAGTGGCCAAAGATCAGAGACTGGCGGAGCAAGTCAAAGATGATTTTACCAAGGCCGACTTGAGTCCCCGTGAAAGGCGAATCGCTGATTTCGCTGTCAAAGTGACACGCGCCCCCAATGCATGTAGCCCAGCTGATGTTGAGGAGCTCAAACAGGTAGGATTGGGAGACAGAGATATCTTAAGTCTCGTGCAGATCGTTGCTTACTTTAATTTGAGCACTCGGCTCTTTGAATCGCTCAGCACCGTAGATTCCTGACTGTTTATTCGCAGTGTTCTCGGTCGATTGAAGAGTACTGGCGGGACCGGAACAACCAGGCCTTCACCGGGGACAAGCAGGTCCTCCAGATGCCGTTGCTGCCGGGTGAATGGGCGAAGGTCCAACTACGAACGCCATTTAACCAGGCCTTCTCGCGAAATTCCTAGCGTTGAGAGCTGGGTTTCTGGACCATGTAACGAAGCCAATCGACCCAGGCTCCCTCGCCGCGAGCGTCCTGAAGATCGCGACCCGCCCCTCTGCAGTCCTCTGATGTAGCCGCCGGGGCAGAGCGGCGAACGACTTGGCTTTCCGCCGCACCTAATCGTCCTGGTCCGACGACCAAGGCGTGCCTGCCAAGGTGGTGGCGCAGCTGACGGGTCACACGATTGCTCGGGAGGCGGGCTGGGGCGAGGACGTCATACAGCTTCGTCAGGTACTCCTCGACCGGGCCCAGCCTGCACGAGGACGACAAGGAGGAAGGCGGTTTGACTTCGACGCTTCACACGACCTTTTGCGGTTCGCGAGCGATCTGCCGATTGGACCTCCTGCCTCATCGAGTGGTCTCCCGACATCCTAACGCCGAGTCGTCACAGCATCGACGCCAGTCGCCGCCGCACTAACCTGGGGCGGCGACGCCCGCCAGTGGCATGCCCGCGGTCGAGCCTCTGTTCCGCGTCGCTGTGCGGACCGATATGTGATCGGACTATCGCGGAGGTCGTGCCCGCCAGACCTCCGAAGGCCGACGTCACATCCCCGCGCGCTTCAGCATGCCAACTCCTTCTCGCACCGTCTGGTTCCACTCGATTGGCCTCAGGCTGGTCGTCGCGCTCGCAGTTATTCAGCTTGTGTTTCTGGTAGCCGCGCTGTGGGGCCTCAACGCCTTTCTCGGCCGGCAATTCGAGAACGCCGCGGAGGCCCAGACCGCCGAACTGGGGCGGTTCGTCAGGTCGGCGCTCCGACAGCAGATGATGGGTGACCCGGTCTCGGGAGTCGGTCAGACGCTCGAGGACATCGGCCGCGAGACGGCGATCCACCGAATCTGGATCATCGACAAGAACGGCCGGGTCGCCCACGCCACCGACAGCAACGCCGTCGGGAATGTCCTCGACAAACGGCGCGACCAGGCGTGCGTGGCGTGTCACGCCGGCGGAGGTGTCAGGCAGGAGCGGACCTGGTTCACTTCCGATGCCAAGGGGATCCCGGTGGTCCGGCACGTCGAGGCCATCCCCAACGAGGCGGCGTGCACGGCGTGCCACGACGCGGCCGCCCGGTTGAACGGCATCGTGCTCATCGAGGAGTCGACCACCGGCTTCCGGCGGGCCCTCGCCACCGTGCGTGCGCGACTGGCGGGCACCGGAGTGGTCACGCTTATCGCCCTCGCCGGCGGCGCCCTCTTCGTGACGAGCGTCCTCGTCGCCCGACCAGTCAAGCGGTTGCTGACGGGCGTCCGACGCCTGGGCGCCGGCGACCTCGCGGCGCGGGTGGTGGTGCGTGGCAGCGGGGAGGTCGCCGAGTTGACGTCGGCGTTCAACGCCATGGCCGAGGACCTCGGTCGCAGCGTGGACGAGGTCCGCATCAAGAGTGCGGAGCTGTCGGTCGTCTACTCCATCCTGGAGCGCGTGACGAAGAGCATTCACCTCAGCGAACTGAAGGACCTTTTGCTGGAGGCCTTTCTCGACGTGCTCGACGGCGACGAGGCGGCGCTGATCAGCCGCTCGCCGGATGGGACCGGCGTCGAAACGCTGATTCGTTGCCGGGCCATCAAACGGGTCCGACGGAAGACATTCCCGGCGGCGGAGGCGGTGACGCTCCCGGAGGGGTATGACACCCAGGAGATCCGCCGGCGCTTGGGCACTGCGCCCGGCGACGCGGTGGTCTCGAGCGATCAACGGACTATCACCCTGCCGATTGGCAGTCACACCGCGGCCGCGCTGCTCATCGTGCGGCATCCGCAGCGCTTCTCGCCGACAAGCACGAACCTCACCACGCTCCGCGTCGTGGCGCACCACGCCTCCGTGGCATTCGACAACGCGCGGCTCTATACGCTGGTCGCCACGGACGCGCTGACACGGCTGTTCACGGTGCGGTTGTTCCATGAACGACTGGAAGAAGCCGTCGCGGCCAGCCAGCGGGAGCAGGCCCCGTTTGCCGTGGTCCTTTTGGATTTGGACCACTTCAAAAGAGTGAACGACACCTGGGGCCATCCGACCGGGGACCGCGTGCTCAGGGCAGCGGCTGCCGCCCTCGGCGCTTCGATCCGGGCGGCCGACAGCGCGTACCGATACGGCGGCGAGGAGTTCGCGGTGCTCCTGCCGGGGGCCGACCGCTCGATCGTCTGCCAGGTTGCGGAAAGGGTGCGCGAGCGGATCAGCCGGGTGCGGGTGGCGCTCGACACGGGAGGCGAGGGTGCGGTGACTGCGAGCGTGGGCTTCGCGGTCTTTCCCGACGACGGTCCATCCGCTTCCGCAATCGTTGCCGCAGCGGATGCCGCACTCTACCGCGCCAAGCAGGAGGGCCGAGATCGCGTTTGTGACGCACGGGCTCCCAGCCCGTGAGGCCACGGAACAGGGAACGTGGACACCTCTAACGAGCTAACTTGGGGACATTTCTAACGAGCGTTGACAGCAGGCCGTTCCTGCCTTGACCCGGTGGTCGGCCGCGATGCGGGCGGGGATACCCCCGCGATCATCCGAGGGTTGGAGCTGCTGTTCCAAGAATGAGCCGAAGCAAAGCGGATAGCTCGTACACGATGACGCTATTCCATGTGCGCGGCCCGAGGCAGGCGCAAGCAGCCGCATGCGCAACGGCCGAAGCGGGGGGTGGGCTGCTGCCGCACATGGTGAGTCGCACAAGCTACACACTGCTCCTGCAACCACTTGGAGAGCGCGCACGCGCTGAACCGCCCATTCGCATGAAGGGCATCGCCGGTCGCGGTGTGGTTCTGTGGCCTATTCCTCAAGCAACCCCAGGAAGAAGCTCTCAACAGAGGCGCGTCGCCCGCACCACCACTTCACTTTGCTCTCGCTCACGCTCGAATGCGATGAGGCACCGGGGAAGATTCCAGCTTGTCTGAGGTGAAACCACTCCGCTGCGGGACGACTCTCCTCCCGCGGCCGGTCCGAAAGGTCTCGGCCGACCTTCTCCGACCATCCGGCCCGAATGGCGTCCGCCGCGTCTGGTCCGAGGGCCTCGCCGAGATCCCGTAGAACGCCCTTGACCCACGTGGCCCGCGAGACGAGGCGGCCGCTGATCAAGAGTCCACTGATCGAAAGCGTTCCGCCGACTTCGACGGTGCTGGGGCCTTCAGCAACCTGAATGAGGGCGTCCAGTAGAGCCAGATCGTCAGACGCGTTCGCCATCCCAATCCGTCCTCAACCCACCGGTCCTCTCTCGTCGGACTGGTCACAGTATCGTGAACTCGCTACCGCCGCTACTGACTAGGACGTTCAAAGAGCCTGTCGCGAATGGCGACAAACGCAGACAAATGGCGACATGTCGAGGTTCCTTCGTCGCCCGGCCTTGCGCGGACAACGCTCTAGATGTAGGGTCTGCAGGAACGTCCCGGGGAGAATTCTGGCAAGGAGACGAAGAAAATGCGAATCGGAGGGGCCTTGATCGCAGCGGCCGTGCTGGTCCTGTTGGCCGGCTTGGCCTTTGTACACGCGCAGGTGAGTCCGACGCCGTTCTCCAGACAAGCCGTCACCCTTAGGGTGACCGTGGGGGATGCGCCTCCGGGACGGGTAACCGTTTCGAATGGGGGAACCGTCAGGCTAGAGCAGAACGGTGGGCGGAAGCTCACGCTGGTCCCCACTATCAGTGGCGACCGGGTCACAGTGCGCTTGCTCGAGGTTGACGCTGATGGAGTGACGGGCAGCGATCGTGAACTCGCGGAGCTCGACCTCACCACCCCTGGCCTGCCAGTCGATCTCGGTGTACCAGACCTGCCCGTCCAGATAGAGCTCGCAGAGGTCAAATCGACGGCTGTGGAAGACGTTGAACAGCTGAGCCCCGCCAGGCCCTGTTCGGAATGCTGCGTCACATGCGACGGGATCAAGTTCTGCGCGTGTTATGTGGAGATGTGGTGCGGCAGTTGTTGTTGTCCTCAGGGCGGATGCGACTGCGGTTCGGTACAGTTGTCAGGGGCGCTTGCGAGTTGTCCGACGAAAAGACAGTGAGGTCGCGCCAAAGCTGTCGAGTCAGCGACCGTGCGCGGTAGTTGCCGGGCCAGCGGAATCGGGTTCTGCCGGAGCCAGCCACTCGATAGCTTTGATGCCCGAGGCGGCATCAACGTCGGTCTTGGCGTTGGGTTCCAGTGGGAGGGCCACGATCTCCTTCATCTCCTCCGCCTGGCCGGCCGGATCTCGTTCCACTGAATAGATATGCGCAAACACTTGCCCATCGGTGACGCGGACTGACAGCAGCCTTAGTGGTTGCCCAGGAATGCTCAGCCGTCCGAGTCCACCGATCGGTACTCCCGCCTTGAACGTGGCTCCGCCTGGGAGCGTCAGGCGGAGGACCAGCGAACGCCTGGTGGCCGGCAGGCCCCTAGCCCGACTCGCTGGCCGTGCGGGTTCTTGCTCGGGCGCTTGTTCGGCAGGGCTCAATCGAGGAACGCCACCAACCACATAGTACAGTGACGCCAGGGCGAGTGCTGCCATGACAGGAACTGCCTGCCATGCGCGGAACCGCAGGCGCTGGCGCGCTCTGCGTTCTCCCTCGAAAGCCTTCAGGTCCGGCTCGCCGGGGCCGGAGGCCACCGCCCCTCCCGTCCCGCCGTCCGGGTTCTCGGCGTCCAGGGCCTTCCCTTCCGCGTTCTCACCGCTCTCCGTTGAAGAACCGCGACGCGCTGCGCGGCCCGCCGCGGACCGCTCCCACGCGTCTAGTTCTAACTTGCTCGCGAATACGACCGCGCTTCTGGCCGTGTCTATGCGGTGAACAGGGAGGTTGAGGGTCTCCTCCCAACGCTGCACGGTCCGGTAGCTCACGCCCAGGTAGGTGCCGATCTGCTTCCAACCCTTCAAGCGGTCGTTCGAGGCAGGCTCCGGCAAGCTGCCGGTACCGTCGGACGGTCCCCCGGCAGGGGGTTGTTCGGGGTCACCCAGAGGAAGCCGGCCTTCGTTCATCGTTGCGATACCGGGGGGCCAACGCAGCCGGACGGTACCACGACCTGCCCGTCGACGCAAGAATGTCCTCCCGGGTGGAAAGGAAAGTCTCCCTTTCTGGCGACAGCTCGGACAAATAGCGACACGGATTCGTTCTTCGAGGTTTGTCGCTATTTGTCGCGGGTTCGCTCGCTCCCCGCCGCTACGCCTTTGTTCTGGTGCTGTCGATGAGAGGCAAGACAGCCGGCCGCTGCGCGAGGCTGTTGAGAGCGGAGGCTATTGATGGAAGGTCACCGCCTCGCCGGATCTTCTCGAAAAGCCGGATCGGTAGATAGGAAAGAAGGCGAACGACGATGGCCCATTGGACTGTGCAACTCGCGATGCTCAACTTGGCAGAGAGTATCCGCCGGCTCCCGGAGGGACCCCTTGAACAAAGAATGAGATCCGCATTTCTACAAGCGACCGAGAGACTGGGGACCGTAGGATACCTTTCGCCTCGGAAGTGGGACGTGTCGGCGAGCGATCAAGAGGTGTCTCTCTGGGGGCTGATGCAGGGCGACCGCATGACGGCCGCCGTCCTGCGATGCATCGATGATGTCGGCTTCGAGGTCCGCATCATGGTAGACGGCCAGGTGAAGGAGACGCGCCTATTTCCAGGTGAGAACGGATCCGAAAAGGCTCGGGCGTTCGCGGCGCTGAAGCGGGCGGAACTCCAACCAGGGTCTGGGCCTCAAGGGGACCGAGAGGCCGGGGCATGGGTCCGATGACGGCCGCCAATCACCAGGCGACGATCCGCGCAGGCTTCGATGACGCGAGCGCCTCGAATTGTTCACGAATGTTCACTGAGCGGCGGGTTGCTGGCGGCAACTGGCTGAGGGGCAAGCAGATACGGCCGAAGAACAGGGCGGATCGTCATCGAACCGTGCAAGCAACCATTGGCGGTCATCCGTCAAATCAAAGACCGGCCGGCGGGTCAATGAGTTCACGCACCGGGCGAAATGGTCGTTGCGTAGTTGAGGTATCGGCAATAGCCGCGAACCGCGCCGCAGAAGTCGTCCACGAAACTCGGACAACCCGTCACCGGGGATCTCGTCAACAAGACCGGCGACGATGCCCAGGTCGCCGAGTACCTGCGAGTCCCGAAGAGCTCGATCCGGCCATCCCCGTCCACAGCGTGCCGGGCAACCACGATGTCGGAAACGAGCCCACGCCCGACCTGCTCGCAGCGTACAGGCGGCGGTTCGGCCCCGATCGCTACACTTTTCGACTCCCCGGCTTCGTTGGAATCGTCGTCAACTCGTGCAGAGGAGGCCTTACGCCAGGAGCAGTGGCTCCGGGCCGAGCTTGCGAGCGCGCGTGCCGGCAATCCTCGGCACATCGTCGTCTTCCAGCACCACCCGCTGTTCCTGAAGAGCGCCGCCGAACCGGACAGCTACGACGTCATCCCGCTCGCGCGGCGGTCCCTGTTCCTCCAGATGTACCGTGAGGCGGGCGTTCGCCACGTGTTCGCGGGGCACTATCACCAGAACTCGGTGGCCCGCAACGACGACCTCGAGATCGTGACGACGGGGCCGATTGGGATGCCGCTGCGCGGGGCCAGCTCCGGGATGCGAATCGCCCTCGTCCGGGCGACCGGTATCGAACACCGCTACTACGCGCTGGGCGAGTTGCCGGCACGGGTGACCCTTCAGCAGTAGCCGGGAGCGCTGCGCGCCGGGCGCCCGCGCAGGCGGCCCCTGTACTCCTGTACTCGCTTGGGTTGAGGATGACGGAAGGCGGCTGGGGCGCGGTCTTCCTGATGGCCGCCGGGCTCGTGAGCGACGGTGCGGGCAACCCACAGCGCGCGCACCTCCGGCTCGGGTCTCGGCGGCGCCTGCGCGGAGAGCGTGGCCAGGGCGGCCGCGGCGAACGCGGGCGGGCGTAGGCTCGAACGCCTACGCCCCGTGAGGGTTCTGGGTGGAGGCCGTGCCGGGCGCCGCGTCGCGCAGGCCGGCCAGCAGAAGGGTCGTGGCCACGAAGGTCCCGACGGCGAGGCTCCCCCATACCGGCGTCTGGCCGGGCGCCTCCACCAGCCCTCGATAGACGGCAACCACCGAGTTCATCGACAACACCAGCAGGTACAGCGTACCCTGCACGCCGGCGATGGCCGCGATGACGAGCCCCCAGGGGCGCTGCCGCCACAGGAGGATGCCGCCGAACGCGAGCGCCGGCACCATCAGGGTGAGGTCTAGCGCGGCGACCAGCTTGAACGCCTCGGGCTCGACGGGTGTGGGGCGGCCGGCGAAGGCGTACGCGGCCCACACGCCCACCCAGACCGCGCTCAGCCCAAGGGCGACGAAGACCAGATACCCACCCACCGCCCTGGCCCGCGGCTTGGACTGGAACTGCGAGGCGATGGCCTCGGGCCGAGTCGCGGACAAAGCCAGCACGAGGGCCACGAGGGCCAGCGTGAAGCACCCGACATACAGCAGGAAGAAGACGTTCAGCGCGGCGCCGAACAGGTAGAACGCGTAGTTGTAGACCGCGTACCCCAGGGCCCCCAGCCAGAGCAGCAGGCCGCGCGTCGAGCCCCGGCGCGCCAGCGAGACCCCGACAAGCAGCAACGGAACCGCCAGGGCGAGGGTGACCCAGTCGTTGCCGAACCACGTGGCTTTGATCCACTCGACGTCGCGGTAGTGCTCGGCGAACACCAACCCGAGCGTCGCCTGCGCCGCCATCAACCCGCCGAGCAGCACGGACAGGAAGGATCCTCTCGTCATCGTCATGCGGCACGCATCTTACCGCGACCGCCGTGGGCATGTGCGCCGGTGTGGCGTCGATGTCTTGGGCGTCCGAGCTATTTGGAACGGTCGGCGCTACAAACCGGGCGGCGCGGACGTAGATCGGGTGGGAGGCGCGCCCGCGACGGTCCGGTTTGCCCGGAGACGATGGGCGTGGAAAGGCCAACGATGGAGGAGATCGGCCGGCTGCGCGCGGACATCGACTTCGAGCGGCTGCTCATCACGCTTCGCGGATCGACGACCAAGAGCGGCAAGACGAGGTTCGTGCCAATTCCGACGGAGCGGTTGCGCGCGGTGCTCGGAGTGGTTGCGACTCGATGCGGCGGGCGGGAAGAAACCCGACGAGGCGCTCGTGTTCAGCAATGAAGTCGGCGAAGGGGTTGGATCCTTCCGGAGAGCCTGGGTGACCGCGGTTCTCAAGGCGCACGACGTCGAGGTGAAGTGGTGCGCCGACGGCGGCTGGCGGCACCTGTCACCCGAGTGCGAGGAGGCGTTTCGGAGGATCGATCTCCACTATCACGATCTGCGGCACGAGTACGCCTCCCGACTGGTCGAGCACGGCGTGCCGCTGGCGCAAGTGCGCGACCTGCTCGGCCACGCCTCGATCCCCGGCGTGCGACTGCCGCCCGGACGGCCGCCTCCGCGTCCAGCACCTTGAATCCGTCGCGGTCGTACGCTGTGTGAACCAGCAACTGATGGATCTCCCGAGGCGACAGCCGCCGGTTGGCGCTCTTCATCAGCGCAATCGTCCCGGCAACGATCGGCGGGCCGTTCGAGTAGCCCCAGCCGTCCTCGAACTTCCCGTCCAGATCGTAGGGCCACGTGTAGATGTCCCGCGACGGATGCGGTTTGGCGGGATGCTCCGGCACCGACACGATGCCCGCGTGCACGATCCGTGCGTCGCACTCGCTGGGGCTGCAGAGCTTCAGCTTCTCGCCGGCAGCCGCGACGTTCTCGGGGTGGACGTCAACAAAGAGCGTCCCCTTCCCCTCGGCGTAGTCGATCGCCTCCCGCAGCGCCTGGGTCTGATCCGTCGGCCCCATCGAACTCGTCACGGCGACGGCGCCGTGGTCGGCGGCGTAACGGATGCCGCGGACGAGGGCGTCCTGGTAGCCGCCCTGTTTCAGGCTCCGCCCGATGATCGGGACGATCTTCGCCTCAGGCGCGATGCGGTGGACGATGTCCACCATCCACGCGCCGTGCCAGGGCTTCAGATGGCCCATCCTCTCACCCGGGACCATCGACGCTGCGAAGACGAGACTCGGCGCGGCTGGGCCGTCCGGGTCGAACTGCCAGTCGACAACCGCCACGGTCGCGCCGGCGCCGCTGGCCTGCTTCCAGGCCTTGTCGATCCGCGAGAAGGCAACCAGGTCCGACTGAGTGTTGCGAGCTGGAGACTGCCTTGCACAGGAGATGTTTGCGAAGACCAATAGGGCGATCACTGCCAGGGCCCCGTGTCGAGTCGCGTCCGGCACCCTTGTCACGTCCGTCGCCCTCCAGTTGAGCTATGCGCTTCGCGATGATTGACGGGAACTGCCGTGCGGATGTTCAATCGACGGCATCGAAAACTCGACCAGGCCGCCCCCAGACGCTCGGTTGGCTCCCGGCCCGGAGCCAGCAGTGTTGTCAGCTCGAAGGCGGTGTTCTTCAGTGAGTTACTGCCCTTCTTCGGCCCGGTTGCGCGCCGCCTGCAGCCACATCGTTCGAAGCATCCCGGACCCCGGGTAGATCAGGCGCCAGTAGGCAGCCGTCGCCATCAAACTCCCGGGGTCAAGCGCGTGAAGGCGCGTCTCGGTGCTGACCGTCGTCCAACCATCGCCCGCGTCATCGACTTTCAGGTTGAAGGCGACCTTCACGTACCCCCGTTGGGCAAACGAGGCGAAGGCCCCGGGTGACGAGAAGGTCGGCTTCTTCTCGTTTGACCGGACGCTGCCTATCCCGCCGAACACCATCTCGCGTTCGTTCCGTTGAATCAGCGTGTAGCCTGAGCGGGGATCCGAGAAGACGGCAATGATCGCGGGCGACGGACCCTCGGGCCGACGCCAGCGCCGGCCCATTGCGGCGTTCCGCACGGTCATCAGGATCGAGTAGGCCGCGAGTTCGTCGGGGGTGACTGCCTGCAAAGCCGAGTACGCCCTCGCGACGGGAGCGTGCACGCGGATCTGGTGGTGTTCGACGAATTCATACTGCGGCATCGCCCCGTCCAGTAGGCACGTGCGCCCGGACACCGTGGTCGTTGAGACAGGCCAGAACAAGGCGACGCCCGCCCCGATGACGGCAACGGCAGTCAGGCATGCGGCTGCTTTCCGGCTACGGACAAAGATGGTTCTCACCGGGCGGACCAGGCAGATCAACCCTGTGATGACGAGGAGGAGCCCCGCGTATGGGACGACGCTGGACAGCGTGAGGGGAGAATAGTAATGAAGGACCGCAAGTAGGGTCGCGAGGGTCCCCGCAATCAAGATCCGGACCAGCCACACCATACGATGCTCTACGAAAGCCCGGGTTCACATGTTCATCCCAGACTCGACTCTCGCCGGTCAATTCCCTGCTCGACGTGTCTCATTCGTGTGTGGAAACCCGCGACGTCGCCGAGTTGTCCGCTACCCCATCAAGATCAACCGCTTGAGTGGGTCGAGACGGAGGCCGATAAGGTGGCTCCCCGACCGGTCGACGGCCTGCGAACGCGAGGCGCATTAGATGCTTGTTGTTGAAGGACTTGATTTGGCTGGGTGTGCGGGAGGGTTTTCGCAATTGGCTCATCCGTGCGGCGTGATCCAAGTTCGGCCTCTGAACCTCGCATCGTTCTTTGCGGGCCTCCGACGCGAGCTGGTGACAGCCTGTAAGCGGGCCTTGGGATTGGTATAACGCGCAGTAGGCTTGGTCCAGAATCAGCCGACTGATGCGCCAGTCGGCTACTCGTCAATCAATCTCAGCACGTCCTCACATCTCTGGAAGCGCGCCCACCAGATCGCGTCGTTCCAGGCGGAGTTCCGCTTCAAACGAAGCCGCGGATCGTGCGCGATGAGCGCGCGCACCGTTTCGACGCGGCAGCCGCCAAACATCGGACGGTCGGGTCCGTGGAGTGTACCGGCGGAGACCGCACGAGACAACGGCGTGGCTCCGGTTTCGTCCTCGAGGGTCGGGTCGGCTCCGTGGGCGAGCAGCAGTTTGAGAATGGTGGGATCCGTGT
>Ga0105104_10001090_pt1 | contig 20701 bp, 19 predicted proteins | sample PPLLaktember2015_3_FD_87034 | JGI IMG/M metagenome (GOLD analysis project Ga0105104, IMG submission 87034) | Freshwater sediment microbial communities from Prairie Pothole Lake near Jamestown, North Dakota, USA - PPLs Lake P7 Core (6) Depth... | ecosystem: Environmental > Aquatic > Freshwater >... | reverse complement strand
GGCTGCGAATCTTGGGGGTGAAAGTCCCCTCCCGCCAATTGCTCGATTCAGGCGGGTAGCATATCCGGAGTACGGGAAGAGACTAACCGTGCGGTGCCCGGAAGTAAAAGCCATGGCCGCCCTGCGGGCTCTGTCTCGCAGCGGTGGGAGCGACCTGGGTGGCGAGCAAACCTGAAGGTCTGAACATTAGAAAATGCCTGCAGCCTCGAAATCGAGTTCCGCACAGAAGTCGCCAAGTGCAGGGTATTGCTGGGAAAGCCGACCCGTTCCTAACGTGGGGAAGGCCGATGTCCTGAGGGAAGAAACGAGCAAGTGCACCGAGGAACCCGCCGGGGTAGGGGGCCAGACATTCGGGAAAAGATTCGCAGAGAGATAAGGTCGGGAAGGATCGACATCCAGCCGGGGCCGACAGCCACCGGCAAAGACCCTGGGGAGGAGCAACTCGCGAAGCCCCGGGGAGGGTGATCGGTCCGGCGCATGAGCCCGTAGGAGCGACGACGCTGGGGTAACGCCCGGCGAGGTGATGGGTGACATCACCCTTCAAGGGGTAACGCCCGGAGAAGGCGAAGGGGCTCTCGGACTTGGCGGACACGTAGCCACGAAGCGTCGCGGGATAAGCGTCTGGTTGGGGGACGAGTCCAGCCAAGGCGATTCCTTCTTATCCCCGCCTCGCTCCCGTTCTTGTGGTTTACCCTAACTCTCCCGGAATGGAATCCTCTCTGGCAACTTTTCTTAGTCGCAACCCTCGCCTGTATTGCTCATATTCGACATCCTTCACTTCTTGGGTGGCTGGTTCTGACCCTGATTTATTTGAACACGATGGTGCTGAACTTGGCGTTCCTGCTTGATGATATTCAAGACCTGATCGCTGGTAGCCGCACTTCTTACTTTGAAAGCGCGGCGAGAGGCGTCGATTTCTTCGGCGGTCTAGCTTTTGTCAGTGTAATCGCTGTAGGGTTAGTTGTCTCCAAGCCGCGTTTCCGGTCAGCAGTTACCCGGAAGCGCCCAACAAGCGGATGAAGCTGACCAAGGGCGGTGGCATCGCAGCTCACCTGTAGAAACGGATTCAAATGAAGGTTGCGGCTTACCAAGCTCCGATTTCGGCCACCGGCTCGGGGGAGATCCGTCACCTCACTCGTCAACAGGTCGAGTCGTGCGAATCGAAGGGTGTAGAGATTTTGTGTGTGCCGACAAACAACGGGCTACCTCCTGGTAAAGCGGGGCCGGAACTGGTGGCCGAAGCAAGAAGATCCGACGTCACCTGTGCGATCGACAATGGCGTTTCCGTGATCCGTGCGGATGTTGCGGGGCGTACGAAGAACTTGGTCTCCTACGGATCTTCCGAAATCGTCGATCGCAACGGCAAAGTCGTGCAGTCAGCGCCGCAGCTTGGCCCGGGCCTCATCGTCGCCGATATTGACGCTGCACGTGGCCCAACAGCCGCCTGGATGGAATATGTCTAGAATATGGCGGTAGGCGCAATGCTCGCACCAGCGGCCGCCGTGAGTCAGAGTTGTAGCGCCCGGGCCCGCTGAAACTTGGGCCGCCAGGCGGATGTCGGGCGAAAGCACTCCGAGAGGGAGAGAATGATCAACCCGAAGCGGGCGCTCGCAGTGAATCGTGCGCGGTGGGATCGAGTGGCAACGAGTTTCCACGGAGCCACCGCGCTTCCCGAGTATGGTCCGCTGGCGCCAACGGAAGACACCCTGGGCTTGCTCGAACTGACACCCGATTTCCGAGCCTTGGAACTGGGGTGTGGTAGCGGGCATTCACTTCGGTACCTCGCAGAGCGGCGGGCGCGTGAACTCTGGGGCGTCGACCTGTCACCGGTTCAAGTTGCCTTCGCCCGAGAGACCCTCCGCGCTTTCGCCCCGCGCTGTCACCTCTTCGAGTCCCCGATGGAGGTAAATCCGGGTATCCCGTCGGGCTGCTTCGATCTCGTGTTCTCCATCTGGGGTTTAGGGTGGACCACGGACCTGCCGGCGACGCTGGCTCTCGTCGCCGACTACCTGCGGCCGGGTGGTTGTTTCCTCCTTAGCGGCGAACACCCCGCATACAGCTGCCTCGAGTGGGATGGGAAGCAGTACGTCATATCGGAACCGTACTCCGCCGAGGGTCCTCGCGAGCACCCATCGTGGAAGCGCGTGCCGATCGTCATGCACCGTCGCACCCTCAGCACCTTTGTAACGCAGATTGTCCAAGCAGGGCTCCAGATCGAGGCATTAGTGGAGGGTTCGTTCAACGCGGAGCAGGCGAACGAGATTCACGTGGATCCTGCTCGGTGGTACTCAGCAGCCCGGGCGCGCCTGATGCCGACCACCTTCATCATCAAAGCACATAAGGAGGGAAAAGGATGAGCGAACACACGCGAATGCTGGACGCCGCGAACGAGCCGACCACCGAACAGGTGGCCGAGTGGATCGGATCACAGAACTGCGGTCGGTGGACTGAATTCACACATTTCATCGACTCTCGATACCCGGGCGTGTTCGAGACCAAGTGGTGGTTTGGGGGCAAGAAGTTTGGGTGGTCGCTTCGGTTCAAGAAGTCGAAGTCCTTCTGCAACCTGATTCCAGAGCGCGGGCAGTTCAAGGTTCTCCTGGTCTTCGGGGCTGCGGAGCGTGAGAAGGTGGAGCAGTCGGTACTGTCAGAGCTGACCTCTCACGTTCGCGACGACTACACCAACGCCACCACCTTCCATGACGGCAAGTGGGTATCGGTGGTGGTCGACAGCAAGGAGGTGCTGGCCGACGTGGAGCGTCTGCTTGTCCTGAAGCGCAGGCCGAAGGCGTGAAGTCCTCTGTGGCGGTGTCAAGTAGCTGGAGGTCCTTTTCCCCCAGGCTTTGCGCAGAGAAAAGGAAGTCGTCTGAAAAAGCTCGATTTGTTACTCATTAAACACTCCCTTCCTGAGATAGACTCGAACCTGGCGGCATCTCAATGGCACCTGTCAAAAACGGGGCGAACCAAGTGTTTCCTCTTAGCTGAAAAATTACCTTCCTCCATCGATATCTTTATTAGCAGCTGCGAACCTAAAGCCGTGGAGACGGCCCAACTTCTGGCTCAACATTGCGGTAAAGAGTGGGAGATCCTTCCCGGATTGCAGGAGCATGATCGTACCAATGTGCCCCTGCTTCCCCAAGGGCAGTTTGAAGCGTTGATAGCTCAGTTCTTTAGAAAGCCCAATCGACTCGTGATGGGAAGAGAGACCGCAGAACAGGCTTCTCGGCGCTTTGATGCGGCTATCCGTTCTGCCATTACGAAACATCGAGAGAAGAGAATCGCTGTCGTGTCCCATGGAACGGTCATCAGCCTCTATGTCGGCAAGAGCACCGAAAACAGTTATGATTTGTGGCGGCGGCTCGGATTACCCTCTTTTGTCGTGCTGCGAATGCCTGAGCGACAAGTCCTACAAGTAGTCGAACAGATATGATTGCGCACAACCAAACCGGGGTATGAAAAAGGGGGTTCGAAATGACGGAGCGAACGGTGAAAACATCGCCCCAACCCTACGCCAGGATCTGTGGCGTCTTGTATCTGTACATCATCGTGGCCGGCATCTTTGCCGAACTCTTCGTCAGAGCGAGGCTCATCGTACCAGCCGACGCGGCGGCTACAGCTCGCAACATCATGACGAACGAATCGCTTTTCCGGATCGGCTTCTCCGGCGAGCTGCTGCATATTGCATGCGATGTGGGCGTCGCGATGCTTCTGTTCGCGTTGCTGAGACCAATCGATCGGAATATCGCTTTGCTGGCGGCGTTTATGAGGCTAGCCTGCGACGTGATCCTCGGTATGGCCTCGCTTAGCCACTTCGCGGCCTTGCGACTCTTGGGAGACGCTGACTACCTGAAGACGTTCGACACAGGACAGCTGCAAACGCTTGCGTTGCTGGCGTTGAAGCTGCACGCCGATGGTTACGCCATTAGCTTGCTGTTCTTTGGTTTCGCCTGCCTCCTGCTCGGCTACCTCACCTTCCGATCGAGGTATCTTCCGAGAACCATCGGCGCACTGTTGGCGATCGCTGGCGCTGGTTACCTGATCAACAGCTTCGCGCACTTCCTGAATCCTGAATTCGCCGGGACATTGTTTCCAGCCCTCTTTGTGCCCATCTTCGTCGCCGAGCTCTCGCTCGCCCTGTGGCTGACTGTGAAGGGGGTTGATACTGCGAAGTGGGAAGAAAGAGCGACGTTGCTTGCGAGTTCGCGGGAACCGTGAGCGCGACTCGGCGTAACGTAAAACGGTGTTTTGTGGGAACCCAACCGACGAGAACGACCGTCGTGGCTATCGCCGTGGATGCATGTGTCAGTGTGAAAATGTTATAGACGTCATATGGAGTTCAGCGCAGGGAACAGGTCATGAGCTTCCTCGAGGGGACTGGCCGGTGATCTTGGACGCGCTGGAAAAACATACCGTGGTTGGCTAGAGTCGATGTAATGGAGATCCGGACGGCCCATCCGCGCATTATCGGTCGTTTCGTGACGCCATATGCGAAATAGCCTGCAATGAACAAACGTCCCCTCGCTGTCACCATCATCAGTTGGCTCTTCATTGTCGCCGGCGCTATCGGACTGGCATACCACGCGACCGAGTTGACGGCAGAAGGTCCGTTTGACTCTGAAGTTATCTGGGTGCTGTTCGTCCGCCTTTTGGCAGTTGCTGGCGGAGTATTCATGCTTCGCGGCTACAACTGGGCACGGTGGCTTCTGCTCGCTTGGATCGCATACCATGTCATCCTCAGCGTCTTTCACTCGCTCTCGGAGCTGGTAATGCACACTCTATTGCTGGTCGTCATTGCTTATTTTCTTTTCCGTCCTCGAGTGTCGGCGTATTTTCGCGGTATCAGAGCAGGGGCTTAGCAGCGCCAGACCCTTGAATCGAGGAGGTAACGTGAAACGACAAGACGATCAGCCGCCGCAGGCAACTTCCGGTTGGGGTTGGCGGTACCATCACACGGGAATCCCCACGCGGCAGAAGAGAAACGGCGAAAGGTATTTGCCGGAGTTCAAGATGTACGTGTCCGGATTCCCAGAGAGCCCTTATGGCATAGAGTGGATGCGTTTTGAGCCGGGGAGCCCGATATCCGAGCTCGTACAAACCGTTCCGCACCTGGCGTTCGAGGTGGATGACCTTGACGGAGCGCTTGAAGGCAAGCAGATTCTAACCGCGCCTTGCTCCCCGTCGTCCGGTGTAACGGTCGCGATGATTATCGACAACGGCTGCCCGATAGAATTGCTCGAGTTCAAGAGGAGTGACTAAGCACTTAATCGCGGAGGAACCATGCCCCACCAAGACGTCAGTCCGATGAATTGTCCGCGTTGCGAGACCCGACTGAATTTTGGGAAATCGGCAAGCGGTTGTGAAGGCGGGAAAGAGTCTGTTCAGCGACGAATCCTGCGTCATCTCCAGGGAAAAGTCACTCCGTACGCGCCGTAAACGTCAGTTCTGGCGTTCAATATCGCTTCAGGAGTACGTATCGGACGAGGCCGACCAGACAACCCCCAACGAGGCCGATGAGCAGGAAGTAGCGCAGGACGGGTAGTCCGACCAGAAAGATGAACAACATCCCGGCGACAAACAACAGGCCCGCCACGGTCCAGGTCACCGGGATGCGGTCGATCCGAATCCCAGGGTGTTTGTCCATATCTTGATTATACTCTTGCTGTTGCACGACCGACTCTTCCGTAGGATGCTCAAGTGAGGGGAGAAACTCATGCAATCGATGCTCGAGCCACCCGACTCGCGGTCCGTGTCAAGTGCATCGCTACCCCGGAGCGGACACGCATAGGGGATCTGGTGGCGCACACCCGGGTGATAGTGGTCAGATAATGGGCGACGAACAGTCTGTGAACTAAAAAGGAACGCATGGCGAAGAACAAGCTGAGCGCCGTCCTGTTTGATTTCGACGGCACGCTGACTATGCCGGGCCTCCTCGATTTTCCGGCCATTCGCGCGGCCCTGGGCTGTCCTGACAACGAGACGATCCTCGAGTTCATCACGAGTCGCCCCGATGCCGAACGGCGCGAGGCAAATCGAATCCTCGAGGCATTTGAGATGAAGGCCGCCCGGGAGGCAAAACCCAACGGACGCGCCAGGGAACTGATGGATTTTCTCAAGTCGAGGCACATCCCCTTTGGCATCATTACCCGCAACCGACTCTCGATGGTCTTGCGTTCGCTCGAGAACTTCGAAGGTATCAGGCGGGACGATTTCGCCCTCATCCTCAGTCGCGACGACCAAGTCGCTCCGAAACCTGACCCCGAAGGGATTCGGGTGGCGGCCGAGCAGATGGGAGTGCCGGTCGAGGAAGTGCTGGTCGTGGGCGATTTCCGTTATGACATCCAGGCCGGCGAACGGGCAGGAGCTATAACCGCGCTCCTGACGAACGGGGATCCGGCGGACGGGGCCGGATGCTCGCCCGATTACCGCCTGGCCGATTTAGAGCAAGTCGAGCAACTCGTTCGCCGGCTTTGCCCCCTTCCTCCCGGCAAATTGCCGAATGATCTGCTCGCTCCTTTGCTGTCGGGCATTCGACCGGCCGACCCGAGCATCCTCGTCGGCCCGGGCGTCGGGCAGGACTCCGCAGCTGTTCACCTACCCCCCGAACACGAGGTGTTGGTGTTGAAGTCCGACCCAATTACGTTCACCACAGACGAGCTCGGTCTCTACGCGGTCATCGTTAACGCCAACGATGTCGTGACGGTCGGGGCTGTTCCTCGCTGGTTTCTTGCGACGCTGTTGTTGCCGCCGGGAGCCACAGCCCAACAGGCGGGCGAGCATCTGAGAACGATTAATCAGACGTGCAGCGACCTGGGGATCAGTCTTTGCGGCGGGCACACCGAGGTCACGCCGACCGTCAATCAGCCGATTGTGAGCGGCTGCCTGGTCGGGACCGTCACGCGCGCAGGTCTGCTCCGAAAAGAAAATGCATCGGCAGGGGATCGGGTCCTTCTTACGAAAGGCGTGTCGGTGGAGGGTACGTCGATTCTGGCCCGGGAGTTCGGAGCGGAACTTAAGAAACTCGGAGTGTCCGACGAACGCCTCGAAAAGTGCCGGAGATACCTGTTTGACCCGGGGATCAGTGTGGTCGCCGAGGGCCGGATAGCGGCTGAGACCGCGTCTGCAGTTGCAATGCATGACATCACCGAAGGCGGACTGGCGACGGCTCTGGAAGAGTTGAGCGTGGCCTGCAAGCGTCGCATCCGGGTACTGAATGACCGCATACCCATTTTCCCAGAGACTCGGGATTTGTGCACCCTGATTGGACTCGATCCACTAGGGCTTATAGGATCGGGCAGTCTGATCATCGTCTCTCCGGTAGAGAAGGCCGACGAGTTGGAAGGGCGGATCCACAACGCAGGTATCGCAGTGTGCCAGATCGGAGAAATCGGTGAGCCGGGGACGGGTGTCGAGGCGATCAATCAGGCCGGCGAACCGGTTCCGTGGCCTCGATTTGAAGCCGACGAAATCACCCGCGTAGCACGGATCCTCGCCGATACCGCCCGAATAACAGACCTATAGTTCCTCCGCGAAATCCGCGAGCTATCCGCGCTTATCCGCGGGAGCTTTGCTTGCACCGGCCGCTTTGCGATACTGAAGGCAAGGCTCTCGACATTCCCACCATTTCACATAAGGAGACTTTGAGTATGCGAGGGAAAAGCGTGTTGGCACTCGCTTCTCTGCTTTTCGGTCTCTGGATCGGAAACAAGCAGGTGTGGGCTGAGAACAGTGTCGCCTGCGTCCCGCAGTTTGCTGAAGGTTTTGACGGCCAGTCGATCTGGCAGACTCAGTTGTTCCTGGACGGACGCGTCTTCGGGGCAGACCAGACGGTTATAAACGTCTTCAGTCCGCAGGGGCAGTTGCTGCACCGAGTGGCGCCGGGACAATTCCTGTTTATGCCCGGATTTTTCAGACGCGCGCAGTTCCCCTTCTTCGGTCCGATCCCGCTTTTCGGTTCGTTTTTTCTTCCAGACCTCCTGTTCCCACTCCGAACAGGTTTCTTGATCGTGGAGTCGCCCGGTTTTCTCAACTTCACCGCCGTGATCCGCCGGTTCGGCCTCTCCGGTGGCCTGATCTCGGAGCTCGTCATTTCACCTTTTGACCCGTTTCGTCGTGCAACCCTGGTTGTGGAAGAGATTCGGGCGAGAGAGTTGGCGTTTGCATTAGCCAACACCGACCCACTCAAACGGGCGCTCGGCCGGTTTGATTTCTTTCCCTTAGGATCGCAGCTCCCGTTGTTTTCGTTTCCGTTTGACATCGGACCGCGCAGCCAGTTTTCCAACTTCCTTTTCAATATATTCCCGGACCTCGCGTCTAGCGGTCTTCAGGGAACAATCCGAGTCACGTCCGATACCCCGATCTCGCTGATGGCTATTTCGGCTGACGGAAACACGATGGAGCAAGTGCCGATCGCGATTGAGGAGTGAAGCAGCTGACGGCTGACAGCGCTGGGAGCGCAGGCGTCCCGCCTGCTCCTGCCGCCTGCACGATCGATCCTGGTGGCCGGGCACGAGCAGGCGGGACGCCTGCGGCCCCAGTGCAGGCGAGACGCCTGCGCTCCCAGCGCTGTCAGCGGTCAGCGCTTTCGTCGCAGCCCCGGGTATGGGGTGCGGAAAAGCCAAATCAACCCGAACGCGATGGCGAGCAAGAGCAGGGAGGCCAGCATGTGGACCCAGGTCAGTTCCATCGGGCTGGTTTTGAAATAGTGCCCGAGTAGAATCGCCGAGCCGTTGTTGAGCGCATGCCACATCATTACCGGAAAAATCGAACCGGTCAGCAGGGTGACCGTCGTCAGGATCACGCCAAGGAAGGCGGTCGGGAAGAGCCGGAAGAGCGCGACGTGGAAGAATCCGAAAATGGCGCCGACCACCAGCGCGAGCACGATCGGGTGATACCGCCGGCGGAGACCGTACAGAAGCACTCCTCGGAAGGTCAACTCCTCCCCAACGCCCGGAATGACGGCGACGAGCAGAAGCACCTGCCAAATCGGAAACTCAGGAGGAACGAGCATCTGACCGAAACTCTCGAGCATCTTCTCAGGAACCGGCAGGAAGACATTCGCCAGGCGAAAAACCCCGTGCGTCAGGACCAGCGATGCCGGGGCGCCGATCAGGACGGCCAGCCAGACCATGCGATGGACGGAGCGAAGAGCCAGAGCCTCTTTGATCGGCAGCTTGTATCGCCAGATCAGCAGGAACGAGCCGCCGCAAAACAGTAAGACCACATTGAAAAGGACTTGCGTCCACATCGATTGCAGCGATTCGACGTTCACCGCCACTACGAGGAGAATCACCCACATCAACCCGAACCATTTCAGTACGTGCTTCGGGAACAGGTCCGCGCCGCCCCGCAGGTCGGCCTGATCGGCCTCGCTGGCCGTAATCAGCTTCTCCGTTATGAGGGTGTTTGTGACACGGCGGGCCACATACACGGCCGCAGCCGCGGTAATCAACCAACTTAAGAGCAGCATCGGCCAGTCGTACCGGCCGACGAGTATTTCCTTCACACCCAAACTGATATTGCTGATCGGCAATAGAACCATGGCCGACCGGAGCTTCAGCCCGGGAAAAAGCGGCGCGATCGCCGGAAGAAGAAAAAGGAAGAAAACCGGTGTGAAGTAAAGCTGAGCCTCTTTGTACGTCTTAGCGAAACCCGAGATCAGCAACAGGCTTCCCGAAGCCAGAAAAATGATCGGCAGATACAGCAGAAGCAGAAGCAAGGCACGTCCGGGGGATATCGCGACCGTCAGCCCCTGCGGGAGCTCGATCACGTTAAAACCCATGTAAACGAGCAGATTGATGACCTGCAGACCGGTGATCACGAACGAGACGGTGAGAACCAGGAGCAGTTTGGCGCCAATAATGTCCGAGCGCCGGATCGACGTGGTCAGGAGCGTTTCGAGCGTGCCGCGTTCTTTTTCCCCGGCAATGCTGTCGATGGCTACGGCCGAGCCGCCGATCATGACAAAGAAGATCAGAAACAAAGTAAGGAAGCGTCCCACGTACATGCCGCTCGCCTGGTCCTTGGTTGCCAGGTCGTGGCTCTCTACTTTTGCCAAATCCTTCGGCTCGAACGCAAAACCCCGAGCCTCGAGAAGCGAGTAACGCGCCTCGCCGCGACTCCTGAGAAGAAGTTGCCGGACGCGGCTCGCGCCTTTACGGGAAGAATCGTGATCGCCGCGGTAGTAAACGGTCACGGTGGGAACCTGCTCGCGGCCGGTCAGGGATCCCTTCTTGCTATCCTCCGGATCGCGCTCCGGCGAGCGGGCGTCTCGTTTCCGTTGAACGGTCGAGGCAACCGCCTTCGGCGGCTGGACCTCCAGATAAAAATCGATCTTTTTCCCGGAGAGGCTTCGGTTCGGATCGCCGTCCTGCACTTCCTCCAGCTTGAAGTGTGCGTCCTTGTCGGTCTCTCCCTCTGCCGTCGTCCATCCCTGCTTGATCGCCTCAGTGATGACCGATCTGACTCGCGACGCCTCCGATCCAATAAGGACATACTTGTGAGTCGCCGTGTCCAACACACGAGCCCGGCGCTGTTCGGCCCAGTGAGCTCCGAAGATCAGAACGGGCATGACCAGCACCGGCAGAATGATCGACAAGACGACCGCGCGACGGTCGCGCAGGAACATCCGCAGTTCCTGCCGGTAGAATTCCAGGAGTGGTTTGCTCAAGAGTTGCATGTCTGTCTGTACTACCCCGCGGAACCCGCCGCGACAACTTCACCTTTGACGTACTTGACGAAGATATCCTCCAGGTACCGGCAGCCAGTCTTCTCTCTCAGCTCCTCCAGAGTGTGACAGGCGAGCACCTTCCCACCGTGGATGATAGCTATGCGGTCGCACAGTCGCTCGGCCTCGCTCATGATGTGAGTCGAGAAGATGATCGTCTTCCCTTCGTTCCGGAATTCGCTCAGCACCTTCTGCATCTCGAGGGCATTAAGGACATCCAAACCCACAGTCGGTTCATCGAAGATCAGAACCGGCGGATCATGGACAACGGTGCGGGCGATCGAAACCTTCTGCTTCATGCCGCTCGACAAACGGTCGATGCGCGCATTGACGTAGCTTTCGAGCCCGAAGCGTCCGATCAGGTAATTTACTCGCGTCTCGCGGTGGCTGTCCGGATAGTGGTTGATCCGCGCAAAGAAATCGAGGGTCTCGCGGGCGGTCAGACGCGGGTACAGGGCGGTCGAAGCGGAATAGAAGCCGAGATTTCGCCTGACCGCCTCCGGTTCACGGCCAATCTCGTATCCCATGATTCGCGCGCTTCCCGAGGTTGGGGAGAGGATTGTGGCGAGCAGGCGCAACGTTGTCGTCTTTCCCGCACCGTTAGCCCCCAGGAGGCCGAAGATCTCTCCGGGCCGACAGTTGAAACTGATCCCGTCGACCGCTCTTACCTCGCCGCGACTTTCGTCGTAAAACAGCTTGGTCAGGTTGGTGACCGTTACCGGATACTCACTCATTGGACTTCTCCGACCGGCGTCGTCTGTTTTCGCTTGAGGAGCCTCTCCTTGACGAATTTGCCCAGACTGCCTCGATATGAACCGATCATAAAATCTTCAAAACGCACAATCATGCCTGCAACCCGGAGGACGATGACAATGCAGACAAGCTCCGAAAACAGCGTCAGAATCGTCGTGAGGATCTGAATGTCGCCGTTTATCGCCTTGGCAAAGAGTTTTGTGACATTCACGATCGGGATGAGAGCCTCTTGAGGTGTGAAGGCGCCTTGCGTTCCCACAAGAACGACAGGCAGTATGATGGCCATGTAGAAAGGCGTTATCATCGATTGCCCTTCTCTGAAGCTGCGGGCGAACGAGGCCATTAACATCATCACGGCGGCGATAAAAAGCGCGAGCAGGACCGTACCCAGGGCCATGATCGGAAAGGCCGCAAAAGGAATCCTGAACTCGAAGGTCTCACCCGTCTGCTGGATGAGGGGCGCCATCACAGCTTTAGCTGACAGCATCATGGCTGCCACATTGATGAGGCCGGCGATGCTCCCCCCCGTCGCCACATACAAGAATTTGGCCGTCAATATGCTCTGGCGGGATGCGGCCGTTGACATAGACGTCTCCCACGTCGAACGTTCCCGCTCGCCGGCCGTCGAATCGACTGCCGGATAAAAACAGCCCATCGCGACCATGATGATTAGAAACAGCGGCAGCATCGTCGACAGGAGGAACCGGCCCATCTCTTGGCCGCTGGCAACGTTCTTTCGCTCAATCCAAAAACCCTGCCATTGCTCGCCGGTGACTTGAAGCCGGGCGGACTCCTTTTCGAGCCACTGAGTCCTGTAGAGACTGAGAGCTTCCTCGAGCCTGGAACGAGCCTGTTCACTGCGGTCCTTGGAGCGATCGAAATAGACCTGTGCTATGAAATTGCCGGGCGGGGACTTCGGACCGGGTGTGACGGGCGAAAGCTCGATGAGCGCGTCGAGGTCCCCTGCTTTGATTTGCTCCAGCGCTTTGTCCTTCGACCTCGAAGGTTCGAGCGTGCATTTTTTGTCCTTGACCAGAGTCTGTCTGAAATCATCACGCCGGCCGGTCTGATCGTCAATGACCACTCTTGAGGTCAGTCCTTCGACCTGGCCGACGACGTAAGTGATCCCGGTGAACATCGCCCAAAGAAGGAACGGGTACATGAAGATGGGGATGAGCAGCGTGCTCATGACGATCGATCGTTCCCTCAGGCCGGCTCGGATCTCATATTGATAAAAAGTCGCGACATCACGCCAGTTTAGTGACATAACCAATCAAGTTTTCGGCAGCAAGAGTCTTATCCGAAAGCCAGGCGCAAGTCAATCAGCGCGGAGGGGGCTGCACGGCGGAATACACGGACTAACACGGACTAACACGGACCCCACGGACTGACCGGGAAGCGAGCTGTCGGAAGGATCAAGGCGGCGGTTGAGTGCCGCGTTTTATGCGGTGTATCGAAACCCCGCCGGGCCCCGAAGCCCAAGCCTGCGCGGGGTTTCGATACAGCGCAAAAGACGCGCCACTCAACCGCCGTGCCGACTTGGGCTTCTCGATATTCAACACCTGCCTCTACCGCGCCGCGCCCGTCAAGACCTCGGCTTCACGGTCCTTCTTCTTCTTGAGCGGCGAGGGAAACGGCAGCGTTTGGGGGCTGACCCGCGTCCCCGTCGTGAACTTGAACGGCGCCTGGCCCGACCCCGGATAGGTGAGCTCGAGGAAGTAGGCGGTCCAGCCTTGCGCCGGCGCTCTCACTCGAGCGCAGTATTCCCCTTTTCCAACCGGTTGGAGCACGCTGCTCTTCCAGACCGGGCCGATCGTGTCCAGCCGAAAATCCCGAGCCTTCGGATTGGTTGCCTGCCAGAGAAGGACCGAGGTCGGCGTGGTCTTGGTCTTCACCCGGATTGTCCCATCCTTCTCGACTTTCCAGGAGAATTCCGGCATCTGGGCGCCTGTCAGGACGGCCTGATAGAAGGCGAGCAGGCTCTGGACCGCGTCGGAATTCTTAAGTGAATGGTCGGCGTTCGGGACGTACCTCAGGTATTTGATGCCTTTGAGATCGTCCCAGTAGAACTGCCAGGAATCGGGAAGAAAGAACTGATCCCCCGAGGCGTTGATCAGGAATTTAGGCATCTTGAGGCGATCACGATAGGAATACGGATCAACGAGCTCCATGAGCCGGTCAAACTCCTTGCTTCCCAGCCACTTGTCCATGATTCCCATTTCCTGGTAATCGTGTACGGCCGGGGCCCAGAACCCGTAAGCTTGGAAGTGGTGCTCAAAAGACGGGACTACATTGAGAAGGTCGATCACAAGGGGGGCGATCGCGACCACACGCCTGTCTGCAATGGCTGTCGTCCACGTCGTCCACCCCCGCTTGGATGCTCCTGCGACGACGAACTTGTCGACCGCGACGTTGTTCTCCAGCCCGGCGCAAAAAGATGTGATGGTGTCCATCGCCCGTACGGCGCTTTTTGTCATCGGGAGGCGCGGCGCCCATTTGCTGTCGCCCGTCTGCAAATACTTATCCCAGGCATAGGCGATCATGTCGTCTTCTTTGCGCGGCCTGCCGTCTCCGACGAATGTCAGCGGCTGATTCGGGACCTGCCGGAGCTCGGCAACGACGGACTGCGTCGCTTGGGCAATCGAGACGACCATCCGGTCGGCGGACTTCGGGGCTGGCTTTCCGTTGTCGCCGCCACCGATAAAAAGGAGACCCGTTCGGCTGGTAACCTGATCGGGTTTGACGACGACCAGCCAATGTCGCCAGATGGGGTCAGTCAGTTCAGCCCTGGTGAGCCAGGATTGGGACACCATGCTGATAATGTAGGTGGTATAGCCCTGGCCGGGGATCGCCTCCGCCAGCTCGTATCGATAGTTGGGGTCGGGCGCAGCCACGTACTGATCGAGAGCAGTACGGTGCTGAGCACAAAGGACCGTGAAGAAGAAGACAGGAACAAGACCGAGAGTCAGACGTCTTCGCATAGGCCAAGCATTATAAAAGCCCAGGGCCCTTTACTTACAGAGCCGCGCACGCAGCGTGTGGCTTGCCACCCGCTGCGTGCGCGGCTCTGTAACGCGACTAGAGCACCTAACTGACCCACTACCGACGACTCCGGCCTTTTTGCGCACGGGCGCAGGCATTTGCTAATATCGTCCTCTTGAAATATCGGCGGACTTGCCTCGTAGTCTGGAATTATCAAAGGAACGCGTGAGTAGAATCTCTTATCTCCTCGGCTCCCTGTTGCTTTTACCTGTACTGGTTCAGTTCTCCTGCAGAGCTGTCGGGCCGGACTACAAGAAGCCCGTTATTCCACCCCCTCCTAACTGGAGCGGCGACCTGTCCGAAGGCCTGCAGGCGGCGGCTATCGATGATGACACGCTGGCGCGTTGGTGGACCACGCTGAACGATCCGACACTCGAGAGTCTGATGGATCGGGCTGTGCGGGGGAACCTTGATCTTCGCCGGGCCGCTGCCGTTCTCCGGCAAGCTCGAGCGGAAAGGGGTGTGGCCGTATCCGAGCGCTTTCCTACGGTTACCGCCTCCGGCTTGATCGGCTACAACCGGATCTCCGACAGGATGGGAAGAAGCACGAACGTGGGACACTTCAGTTCCGGGTTCGACGCGGGTTGGGAAGCCGATTTCTTTGGCGGAATACGCCGCTCGATCGAAGCCGCAGACGCGAGCGTGGAAGCCAGCCAGGAGTCGCTCAGAGACACGCTGGTAAGCCTGGTGGCGGAAGTCGCCATCAATTACGTCGAGGTGCGCCAGTTCCAGCGCCAGCTTTCCATCGCGGAGAACAATCTCGGCATTCAACAGGACTCTCTGCGGCTGGCCGAACAACGTTTCGGAGCCGGACTCACGAGTCGATTTGACGTCGATCAGGCGCGCTATATCGTGGCTGACACGCGTTCGCGCATCCCGGTTCTTCAGACCCTTCTGGCGCAGGCCAAGAACCGGCTGGCGGTCCTCCTCGGCGAGAATCCCGGCGTGCTGGCGAATGAGCTGAGACAGCCGGCGCCCATTCCGGTTGGCCCCGCGCAACTTGCGGTCGGGATCCCCGCCGATGCCTTGCGCCGCCGGCCTGATGTCCGACGAGCCGAGCGAATCCTGGCCGCCCAGACGGCCCGGGTTGGGGTGGCCACCGCGGCACGGTATCCGCAGTTCGGTCTCCCCGGATCAATCGGTTACGACTTCATCACTAAAGGGAATCCGCTTTCTCTGGGTAACTTGATAGGATCACTGGGAGCCAGCGCTTTTTACACGCTGTTTGACGCCGGCCGCTTGCGCCAGCAGGTCGAAATACAAAACGCACTCCAGGAACAAGCGTTCCTCGACTATCAGACCTCGATTCTTCTCTCGCTGGAAGATGTGGAAAACGCGTTGGTGGCTTATGCCGACCAGCAGGTCCGGCGGCGCTCGCTTCTGGAAGCCGCAGAAGCCGCAGAGCGCGCGGTCGAGACAGTGCGGGCCAACTACGTGGCGGGCCTCGTTGACTTCCAGCCGGTGCTCGAATCTCAGCGCTCGCTTTTGTCGTTCCAAGACGATCTGGCTCAGACCGACGGGGCCGTGACGTCAGAGTTGATTCGTCTTTATAAAGCACTCGGCGGAGGATGGGCGCCACTGCCCCCGCAGCCCGCGCCGGGAAGACCGTAACGTGCGGAATTGACGCCTGGTTTCAATTGACGATTGACGATTGACGATTGATGATTAAAACAGAACAAAACTGAAGCGCTCTTTTTCAATCGTCAATCGTCAATTGATGGCGAGCGTCGACGACAGTCAAGGGTTCAAGCTATGACGCTCTCTAAATACTGTCCCCTACTCCTGATCCCCCTACTCCTGATCCTGCTCTCCGGCTGTGCGGCCTCGCAGCAGGCTGCCGGCCCCGCGGACCCGCCTCCGGCATCGGTAACGGTGACACCAGTTAAGCAAGTTGCGGTCTCGGCCAGCACCGAGTACGTGGGTCGGACCGAATCGGTGTCTTCCGTTGACTTGCGCGCCCGGGTAACAGGCTTTTTGACGAAGCGAACATTTGAAGAAGGCGCCGACGTCCGCGAGGGCGAGCTGCTCTACGTGATCGAACAGGAACCCTACCGGAATGCAGTGGAGATTGCTGAGGCGTCGGCCGCCCACACAGAGGCGACGCTCGAGAACGCAGATAAATTTCTCGCGCGCTTGAACTCGGTCAAAGACACCGGCGGCACTTCGCAGGCAAACGTGGAGGCGGCCGAGAGCAAGGTGCTGGAAACCCGCGCGCTTCTGAAGGAACGCCGAGCCCGTCTGGTCGACGCGAAACTCGATCTGGGCTACACCGAGATTCGTGCCCCGATCAACGGGCGGATCGGGCGAGCCGCAGTTCATGTCGGGAACCTGGTAGGGCCGGAAAGCGGTGTGCTCGCCACGATCGTTCAGCTGGATCCGATGTGGGTTTCGTTCCCGATCAGCGAGCGAGATTACTTGAAGCTCCAGGAGACCGTGTCTGCCGGCCGCAGGGGTGGACAGGGCATCGCGCAGCTGGTTCCAACCATCCGCTTGGTCGACGGATCAACCTTTCGCTACAAGGGCCGAATCGATTTCCAGGACAACCGCGTGGACCGGGCAACGGGGACCATCGAGTTACGTGCGACCTTCCCCAATCCCCAGTTGCTGCTGCGGCCGGGCCAATTTGTGACAGTCGTGCAAACCGAGCGGGCCAGCACCTATCGCCTTGTGATCCCGCAGGCGGCCGTACAAAGTGACCAAGTCGGCCCGTTTGTCTTTACCGTTGACCGCGAGCAGAAAGCCCAGGTCCGTCGAATCAAAGTCGGCAACGAGTTTGGAACAGACCTGATCGTAACCGATGGCTTGTCGGAGGGTGAGTCGGTTATTTCCGGAGGGATTCAGAAGGTCACGCCGGGCAACCGCGTGAATCCTGTCGCGGCCCTCCCCGAGAGTGAAGGAGGTCCGGCGGGTGCTCAGTAATTTCTTTATCTCGCGACCAAAGTTCGCGATGGTCATTTCGCTGGTCATCGTGCTGGCCGGCACCATCACCATCACCCAGCTTCCGATATCGATGTACCCGGATATCACGCCGCCCCAGGTTCAGATCGCGGCTTTTTATCCGGGTGCCAGCGCCGAGGTCATTGAAGCGACCGTGGCGGCGCCCATCGAGCAGCAGATCAACGGCGTGGAAGACATGATTTATATGTCGTCCACCAGCACCAACAGCGGCAGCTACAACTTATCGGTCAGCTTTAAAGTCGGCACCGATCCCGACATTGCTGCGGTCAACGTCCAGAATCGAGTTGCGCTCGCCACGCCCCAGCTGCCATCCGAGGTCGTCCAACGCGGCGTCTCCGTCCGCAAAAGCTCGACCAGCATGCTCATGGTGGTCAATCTCTACTCACCTAACGAGACGTATGACGACGTATTCCTGGGAAACTACGCCGGAATCTATCTGAAGGATGAGCTTGCCCGGGTCCCAGGCGTGGGTGATGTCAACATCTTCACGGCACGCGATTACGGTATGCGCATCTGGCTCGACCCCGACCGCATGACGAGCATGGGCATCGGCGTCGACGAAGTAACCAAGGCGATCCGCGACCAGAATATTCAGGCGGCGGCCGGACAGATCGGGGCGGCGCCTTCGGATCCGAATCAGCAATTCCAGTACTCGATCCTTTCCAAAGGACGTCTTACCGAAGAATCAGAGTTCAAAGACATCATCGTAAGGGCGAGCGCCAATGGGTCGCTGGTCAAGATCGGCGATATCGCAAGAGTGGAGCTGGGTGCACAGTCGTACAACTCCTTCGGGAGACTCAACGGAAAGCCTTGCGTGATCTTCGGAATTTTTCAGTTGCCCGAGGCGAACGCGCTTGACGTGGCGGACGGCCTGAACGCAGCGCTTGAAAGGCTTTCGGCTCAGTTCCCGGAAGACATGGAATACAGCATCATCCGGGACGAGAGCTTGTTTATCAAGAGGTCGCTTTTTGAATTGGTCGAAACCCTCTTCATTGCCCTCGGTCTGGTGGTCCTGGTTGTTTTCGTTTTTCTGCAGGACTGGCGAGCGACGATCGTGCCGCTGGCTGCTATCCCAGTCTCTCTCATCGGAACTTTCGTCTTCCTGAGAATGTTCGGGTTTTCCATTAATTCGCTGACGTTGTTCGGCCTCGTGCTGGCGATCGGCCTGGTTGTCGACGATGCCATCATCGTTATCGAGAACGTCCAGCGACACATTGAGCAGGGACTCCCGCCCAAGGAGGCGTCCCGTGTCGCGATGGCCGAGGTGACCGGTCCGATCATCGCTTCGGCCCTGGTTTTGGCAGCGATCTTCGTTCCGGTGGCCTTCTCACCGGGAATCACCGGCGTCTTGTACCGCCAATTCGCCGTCACTATTGCGATTTCTTTTGCGATTTCCGCTTTTGTGGCACTGACTTTGAGCCCCGCGCTTTGCGCCCACCTGCTCAGGCGGGAACCTCCCCGCCCGATCTTTTTCCTCCGGTGGTTTAACACGGCCTTCTTGTGGGGCACCGGAGGGTACCGGTTCGGTGTGCGGCTGGTGGCCAAGCACCTGCTCGTGATGTTCCTCGTGCTGGCTGCTGTGGGCGCCAGCGTGTACCTGATGTACGGCGCGATGCCGAAAGGCTTCCTGCCGACGGAAGACCAGGGCGTCATATTTGCGAACGTGCTTCTCCCCGACGGGGCATCGCTGGCTCGAACCGGCGCCGTCACACGGCAGGTTGAGCAGGCAATTCAGACTGTTCCCGGAATCTTTCGGGTCAACACGATCGGCGGATCGGGCGGCGCGAATGCAGCGAGGGTGATTATCGGGCTGAAGGATTGGGACGAGCGTGAGACCCCCGATCTGTCGATCCAGAGCATCATGAGCCAGATCCGGCGAAAGGTGGGGAGCATCGAGGGGGCGATGATGTTCGCCTACCAGACGCCGCCCATCCGAGGTCTGGGTCAGACAGCCGGTTTTGAGCTTCAGCTGGAAGACCTTGGCACAGGAGACCCAAGGACGCTCGCACAGGCGATGCGGGCCTTGGTCGTCGCCGGAAATCAGGACCCGCGCATTCGGAACATGTTCAGCACTTACCAGACGAACGTCCCTCAAGTGCGGCTGGAAGTGGACCGCAAACAGGCTCAGGCGCTTGGAGTCCCGGTCGGCGACGTGTTCCGCACGTTGCAGACACAGCTCGGCTCTTTCTACGTCAACGACTTCAACAAATTCGGCCGTGTATTCCGCGTCATCGTCCAGGCCGAAACGTCGTATCGGAGCGCCCAGCAGGACATCGGACGGCTCTACGTGAAGAGCAGCGCCGGCGCCATGGTCCCCGTCAACAGCCTGGTCTCCCTTCAGCCCCGCGTGGGCCCTGAATCCATCAACCGCTTTAACATGTACCGGGCGATCACGATCAATGGCGAGCCGGCTCCCGGTTACAGTTCCGGCGACGCAATGAATGCCGTACGGGAAATCTCCGCCCGCGTCCTGCCCCGGAGTATGAAGTTCGATTGGTCCGGAATGTCGTATCAGGAGCAGGAGAGCTCTTCACAAGGTCCAATCCTCTTCGCGCTGGCCCTGCTGTTCTCCTATCTCTTCCTGGTCGCCCAATACGAAAGCTGGAGCATCCCCGGAGCTGTGATGCTTTCGGTCCCGGTCGCGGTTCTCGGCGCCCTAGTGGGTCTGGCTATCGCCAGCCTCAGCCTGGACCTCTACGCACAGATCGGCCTGGTCATGCTGGTCGGCCTTTCGGCCAAGAATGCCATCCTCATCGTTGAATTCGCCCGCGTATTGCGGGAGGAACACGGCCATTCCATCCTTGATTCGGCCGTGGAGGCAGCCAGGCTGCGGTTCCGGCCGGTCGTGATGACGGCGCTGGCCTTCATTTTGGGCGTGGCGCCGCTGGTGTGGGCGACCGGCGCGGGGTCGATTGCAAGGCGCTCGCTCGGGACGACGGTCTTCGGCGGCATGATCGCAGCAACGGTATTGGCGATCCTCCTGATCCCGGCGTTCTTCGTCGTCACGCAATCGGTCCGCGAATGGATCCACGGCGACCGGCGGACGGTTCCACTGGCCGAGAAGCCTGCGGAAACGACGGGCGAAGGGTAAGCGGGAGTTTTCACAAGCAAATCTCTTTACAGAGCCGCGCACGCAGCGAGGGTGTTGAAAAAGGGTCGAAGGCCTGAAAGGCCGACAACATAATAGCCCAGGCCGAAGCGTTTTTTGCGTAGGCCTGGGTTAGC